>Ga0209430_1000647_pt1 | contig 33064 bp, 25 predicted proteins | sample BarGraIncub1133A_FD_184504 | JGI IMG/M metagenome (GOLD analysis project Ga0209430, IMG submission 184504) | Arctic peat soil microbial communities from Barrow, Alaska - Barrow Graham LP Incubations 11-33A (SPAdes) (version 2) | ecosystem: Environmental > Terrestrial > Soil > Wetlands > Peat... | reverse complement strand
ATATAGTACAGAGTGCCAATGAGGTTGTAGTAGTTGATTTAACACCAGATGCACTGCAGAATCGAATGAGAAGAGGAAATATATATGATCTTAGTAAGGTTTCACAAGCATTAAAGAATTTTTTTAGAAAGGGAAACTTAAATGCATTGAGAGAACTGACGCTGCGTGAAATTGCAGAAGAAGTGGATGAAGACCTGGCTAAATACATGAAAAAGGAAGGTATTCGTGATAACTGGGGAACTGTAGAAAGAATCATGGTCTGTATAAGTCCGAGTATATCTGCAAAGAAGCTTATTCGCAGAGGTGCAAGACTGGCAAACAGGTACAAATGCGAATGGCATGTTGTAACTGTGGATTGTACAAATCGTTTTGCAAGAAAAATGTCTTTGAAGGAGCAGGAGATGCTTAATACGCACTTCCAGCTTGCTAAACAATTAGGTGCTGAAACAACAACTCTTGAGGGCAGAAGTGTTTCTGGGGAATTAGCAAGCTGGGCAAATGGAAAGCATATTACGCAGCTTATCATTGGTTACCCAAAGAGAACTAAGATAGAAACACTCCTTCGGGGTTCTACAGTAAACCGATTAATTAGAAAGCTTAATAATGCAGATATACATTTGATAGCTAATGATATTTAGTCACTGCTTAGCTATCAAGTAGCTTCTTTATCTCAATATTTGCTTTTAATACGTTTACACGTACTTCTCCAAGAATTCCAAATGCTCTGCCTTCGGTACATTCAGCTATAATACTATTAAGTTTGGCTGCATCAAGATCTGTTGCTTTTGCTATGGCAGGAACCTGGATTTTAGCAGCCTGAGGGCTAATATGTGGGTCAAGTCCTGAGCCTGAGCTTGTAAGTAAATCAGTTGGAATATCGTTTGTGCTCGTATTTGGGTGAGTACTGATAAATTCATTAATATCACTTTCTACTCTTTTGACTAGGACGGGATTGGAAACGGCAAGGTTTGCTGAACCTGAGCCCAAAGCAAAGCTACTTTCGTCTTCTTTTTTATATGTGTTATAGTCATATGCACTTACCCTACCATGAAAATATCTGGGATCACTGAATTTCTGACCCAATAATTCTGATCCGACTTGCGTACCATTATAAGTGATAAGACTGCCCTCACTTTGATGGTTAAAAAGCAGTTGACCCAGACCTGTAATTGAGAAGGTATATATAAATCCACACAATATTACCATTGTAATACTCATTTTTAAAGCAGTGATTATTGTTTTCATTTCGCTTCCTCCAAATTTTACTGAAATAGTGACTAGTGACTTAAGACAGATTTAAAACCCTAAGAATTGGATTGATTAATAAATCAATTAGCTTAATACCTACAAATGGTACAAGAATACCTCCAAGCCCAAATATGAGCATGTTCTTAGCCAAAAGCATTTCTGCTGACATAGGTTTGTATTTTACGCCCCTCATTGCAATTGGTATTAGTGCTGGGATAATTACTGCATTAAATATTAAAGCAGAGAGAATTGCGCTGTTTGGCGATGTGAGACCCATTATGTTGAGTACCTTCATCTGCGGAATAGCAAGTGTAAACATTGCAGGAATAATTGCAAAGTATTTTGCCACATCATTTGCAATACTAAATGTGGTTAAGGAGCCACGTGTAATAAGAAGCTGCTTTCCTATCTCAACTACCTCAATAATCTTTGTAGGGTCAGAATCAAGGTCAACCATATTTGCAGCTTCTTTTGCAGCTTGAGTGCCGCTATTCATGGCCAGGCCCACATCTGCCTGTGCAAGAGCAGGCGCATCATTAGTTCCATCACCTGTCATAGCTACTAGCTTTCCTAGAGCTTGCTCTCTTTTAATTATATCTATCTTCTGTTCAGGTTTACACTCGGCTACAAAGTCATCAACTCCAGCTTCACGTGCGATCGTTTCTGCCGTCAACGGATTGTCTCCAGTGCACATAATGGTTTTGATGCCTATTTCACGCAAACGATTGAAGCGTTCAACAAGACCGGGCTTGATTGTATCCTTTAAATATATAACACCTGAAATTTCTTTGTCAACGCACACAACTAGCGGTGTTCCACCTTGCCTTGCTATCTTCTCCACTGCTACATTCAAATCATCTGGAATCTCGCCGCCCAAGGATAAAGCAAAGGCTATAACTGATTCGGTAGCACCTTTTCTTATTTTGACGCCATTTGGCAAATCAAGCCCGCTCATTCTGGTTTGACTGGTAAAATCTATTCCTATGGCATTTTCATATTCCGAGGTATCAACAGTTGTACCAAGCTTAGCTGCCAAATCAACAATAGAACGGCCTTCCGGCGTCTCATCCTTTAGTGATGAAATTAGTGAAAATCTGGCAGTATTATCAGGTGTGGAGTTACCCACAGAAATAAATTCTGAAGCCATTCTGTTACCAAAGGTTATAGTGCCTGTTTTATCCAGAATCATAGTATCTATATCACCGCATGCTTCGACTGCCTTACCCGACATAGCAATTACGTTAAAGCGGGTAACTCTATCCATACCAGCTATTCCAATAGCTGAGAGAAGGCCTCCGATGGTTGTGGGTATGAGGCATACAAGCAGTGCAATCAAAGTGGATATCTGTATTTTTACATTTGTATACCTTGTCATAGGATACAAGGTAGCTACAACTATTAGGAAAATCATTGTAAGACTTACTAATACTGTAGTAAGGGCAACTTCATTAGGTGTTTTCTGCCTTGCTGCACCTTCAACCAAGCTAATCATTCTGTCCAGAAAAGATTGGCCCGGAGTAGCAGTGATTCGTATTTTTAAGGAATCGCTTTTTATTTTTGTTCCTCCTGTAACAGAGCTGAAATCTCCACCTGCTTCTTTTAAAACTGGAGCAGATTCACCCGTTATAGCAGACTCATCTACAAACGCAGTTCCCTCTATAACTTCTCCATCATTTGGAATGAATTCACCCTCATAAACAAGTACGATATCTCCTTTTTTAATTTCAGAGGAGCTGACAATTGATTCTTGACCATTTTTGTTAATTACTCTGGCTTTTGTGTCATGTCTGGTCTTTTTCATGCTGTCAGCCTGAGCCTTGCCTCTACCCTCTGCGATAGACTCAGCAAAATTTGCGAAAAGAAGCGTAATCAATAAAATCACTGTTACTATTCCATTGAAAAGTCTGCTACTATCATCCTTGAATGCATTGGGGAAAAGCGTCAGGAAAAGTGTAATAATACAACCTACTTCTACCACAAACATTACAGGGTTTTTTATTAAATATTTTGGATTGAGCTTTTTAAAGGAATCTAGAATAGCTCTTTTTAAAATATTAGAACTAAACCATTTTTTATTATCTTTCATGTTAACCTCCATTTAGTGTACAAATTAGTGTACAATTAGTGCCCAAGTGTTAAATGCTCTGCGATGGGGCCAAGGCAAAGTGCTGGGAAAAATGTAAGGGCACCGACTATAATTACTATTGCTAAAAGCATGATGCCGAAAATGGCATTGTCAGTTCGAAAAGTACCTACCGTAACGGGAACAGCCCTTTTTATCGACATTGAACCAGCTAGTGCAAGCATTGCTATTAATGGTATATATCTTCCTAAAAGCATAATGACACCTGATAGCGAATTCCAGAAGACAGTACTATCTGCCAAGCCTTCAAAGCCAGAGCCATTATTGGCAGCAGCTGAAGTAAACTGATACAACACTTGACTAAAGCCATGATAGCCTGGATTACTAATTCCTGCTAAGCCCTGTGGTAATACAAGTGCTAATGCGGTAGGAACTAAAATGAGGAGAGGGTGTATAAGAATGACAATTGCCACCATCTTAATTTCTTTTCCTTCAATTTTTCTGCCCAAGAATTCGGGGCTTCTGCCAACCATGAGTCCACACAGAAATACTGTAAGTATCGCGTACATAATTATATAAATAAACCCAGTACCCTTACCTCCAAAAACAGTCTGAAGCATCATATTCCACAGCGCTACCGCACCACCTAGGGGAGTCAAAGAATCATGCATTGAGCTTACTGCACCTACTTGATAGGCTGTAGTTGTAGCAGCAAACAGAGAGGATTGTGCTATGCCAAACCTTATTTCCTTGCCTTCCATATTGCCCATAGACTGCGATAGGCCTGCTTTTTGTAATAAAGGATTTCCTTGCTGCTCGGCGTAATAAGTCAAGGCTATACTTCCTATAAATAACACCATCATTGAAACAAAAATCACTACTGTCTGTTTCTTGTTTTTAAGCATTTTTCCAAAAGCAAATACCAACGCTGTTGAAATCAATCCAAGAGATATAATAGTGACTAAATTAGTTATTGGATTTGGATTTTCAAAGGGATGAGCTGAATTTGCTGCGAAAAAGCCACCGCCGTTAGAGGCAAAATTCTTTATTGCTTCTAATGACGCAACAGGCCCGAGAGCAATTTTCTGCAGAGTCCCTTCAATAGTAGTAATGGTTTGATTTGGTGTGAAGGTTTGTGGAACACCCTGCCAAACTAAAAATACACTTATTATTATCGAAAATGGGAGTAGCAACCTGGTAGTAAAACGAGTTAAATCCACGAAAAAGTTTCCAAGACCAGCTTTACTTCCTGTTATTCCTCTAAGAAAGGCTGCTGTTGCGGCAAGTCCTGTTGCTGGAGCAATAAACATAAAGCAGGTTAATATTATCTGTGATAGATATGAGACTCCTGTCTCGCCGCTATAGTCCTGAAGATTTGTGTTGGTAATAAAGCTTATAGCGGTATTAAATGCTAGATGAGGCGACATATTCTTTATTTCATTAGGATTTAAAAACAAGCTCCCTTGAAATCTTAGAACAAAGTAAAGTACTATTGCCAGAATGGTATTTAATATTAAAAGTGAAAACATATATTGCTTCCAATTCATTTCTTGATCTTTATTTATTCCTGTAAGTTTGTAAATAAACCCATCAACTCTATCTAATGCCGGATCAACAAGGCAGGCTTTTCGAGTAATGATTTTATAAATATAAGTCCCTAATGGAATAGATAAAGCAACCATTAAGGCTACTGTGATAACAATTTGTAAAATGTCCATATGCATTTGATTCTCCCTATCTAAAATTTCTCAGGATTAATTAGTACATACCCGAGATATAAAAATAATGTTACAGTTATTACTATAAGAACTATCATAAAAGCCTCCATTCAAGGGAATAGTATATACTTAAGTCGCAGTATATGTACGCTCCAAGCTATTAACCTATTATAGTGCAGGGACAGGCCTTTTCAAAAGCTCGGTATTTTATTATGATTAGCAATACCATGTTTATTTATAACAATTGAATCAATTTATCTATCTTTGACATAGAGTTTTCGCTGTTTAGCTCAATATAGTATCAGTATAACTTGTTGACTAAAAAAAATTACAATTCTATAATTTAGATAGAGAGATATATATAAGGCTAAGGTGGGGTTTAATTTGGCAAAAACACTTAAAGGTAAAATTTCAATAATTTATGTTGGTCTAGTTATACTTATAGCTATTGTAGGTATTGCTGGATATGTAAATCTATATAAAATAGAAGCGGCAGTGGATAATCTTATGACGGATAATTATAAGAGTATAAGTGCAGCTACCAATATGATTGAGGCTATTGAACGACAAGATAGTGCGATGCTCATATATATAAATGTTGATAAACAAAAGGGTATTGATTTGTTTACTCAGAATACTAATGACTTCTTGAAATGGTTTAGTGTTGAAGGTGATAACGTGACGGAGAAGGGTGAGCAGGATTTAGTAGATAAAATACAAGCTGATTATAATACATTTTCTAAGCTTTTCTCTGAATTGCAGGAAATAAAAAATGCACAAGGAGTAGCTGCAGCTTCAGTGTTTTATGATAATACTGTTATGCCACAGTTTATTATAGCTAAGCAGAAAGTGAAAGACCTGAGCACTCTAAATGAGAAGGCAATGCTAGCCAGTAAAAAAAATGCAACGCAGAAGGCAAAAGAATATATGAGTGCGATTTTGATAATATCTGCTTTAGCTGTAGCAGGAGGTTTAATAATTGCAAGGTTTTATGCAAATAGAATTTTAAACCCGCTACAAATTCTGACGCAAAGTATAAGTAGGGTAAAGGCAGGAGAACTCAATCAGCAAATTATAATTAATTCAAATGATGAAACAAATAAATTAGCAAAAGAATTTAACGAGATGACAAAACGACTACAAACTTATGAGAAAAGTACGCTTGGTACTTTGATGAGTGAGAAAAATAAGTCAGTTGCTATTGTAAAAAGCATCTCTGATCCTCTTTTGGTGCTTGACACAAATTACAGGATAATATTGATAAATAAAGCTTGTGAAGATTTCTTTGAAGTAATTGAGTCAAAAACAATAGGAAAGCATTATCTTGAAGTTATTAGAAATAGCGATATTTTTGACCAGATAAGCAGCATGGTTGAACGCAGCGATGAGCATAGAGAAAGAATATTACGAATTCATAAAGAGCAAGATTATTATTTTAATGTGGTCATAACGATGTTTAAGGATACTGAAAGTAAGAATAAAGGTATTATTGTTGTACTGCAGGATGTTACTGAGCTTAAAGAACTGGAGAAGGTGAAGACTGATTTTGTTGCTACAATTTCTCATGAGTTTAAAACGCCTCTGACATCTATAATTATGGCAGCAAGTATGCTGTCCGAAGGAGCCCTAGGAGAGCTAAATGATGAACAAAAGGAGGTAATTAATTCTCTAGAGGAAGATGGCGAAAAGCTTTCGGAGCTAGTGAATGAGCTTTTAGAGCTTTCGCGTATCGAATCAGGAAGAGCAGTATACAACTTTGCCCAGTGTTCAATTAATGCTATTGTTGAGTCGTCTTTGAAAATGTTTTTTGATATGGCGCAAAGACGTAATATTAATCTTATAAATGAGATGGATGAAGATTTGCCGGCAATACAAGGTGATTTTGAAAAAATACAGTGGGTTATGAATAATTTAATTAGTAATTCATTAAAGTACACAAATGCAGGAGATTTTATCACAGTCAGCGCAGTGGAAAAAGACAAAAACATATTTGTATCGGTTAAGGATACTGGCGCAGGAATACCTGCTCAATTTATTGATAGGATATTTGATAAATTTGTTCAGGTCAATGGAAGAGATATTGAGGTAAGAGGCACCGGACTTGGCCTTTCAGTGGCTAAGGAAATCATAAGTGCACATAAAGGCGAAATATGGGTTAAAAGTGAATTGGACAGCGGAAGTTTATTTACGTTTACTTTACCTGTAGCTAAATGAGATTTTTTTAAAATAAATACAACGTGGTAATTCATACAAACAGGATAAGGATGGGCTATAAAAATGAAGGTTTTAGTAGTTGATGATACAAAAAACATAAGGACATTATTGACAAAATGTTTGCAACTTGAGGGGTATGATGTGAAAACAGCTGCAGATGGGCGCGAGGCTCTAGATATGTTTTATAATGAAAGTTTTGATTTGGCATTTTTAGATGTGAAAATGCCAAATTTTAGCGGTACAGAAGTTTTAAAACAGATTAGAGAAAAGGGAATAAACACTCCTGTTATTATTATTACGGCATATGGTACTGTGAAGAACGCTGTGGAATGTACGCAGCTTGGCGCAGTTGCATATCTTCAAAAGCCATTTACTGCTGATAAGGTGAGAACTGTGCTTGCTCAAATGATGAAACAGGATATACAGTCCACCAAGGATAACCAAATAACACTGGCTGAGGACATGATAAATAAAAAACATTTTGCAAATGCGATAACACTTCTAAAGGATGCTCTTGCAAATGACCCCCTAAATTCAGGAATATACTTGCTGCTTTCAAATGCAAGTACGGGTCTTGAAATGAAACTTGAAGCAGATAAATATATGAGACTGTACAACAGCTTTATGATTTCTTAAATATTTGCCGAAGAGGCTATCTTTTTATTGATTTAAAACAATTATAAATGTATAATTTTTCATATAAAGTGTAAATGGGGGTTACTGGTATATGATAGAGTGGAAAGATGATTATTTATTGGGAATAGAAAAAATTGATGAGCAGCACAAGAAATTATTTCAGATAGCGGGTGATATTTATTCGCTTATGAAAAATCAGCTTGTAACAGACAAGTATGATGGTATCGTAAGGCTTATTTCAGAGCTTAAAGACTATACCATATTTCATTTTACTTATGAACAAGAATACATGCAAAGTATAGGATATAGAAAGTACTTTACTCATAAGGTTGAACATGATGATTTTGTTGAAAAAATCAATAATGTAGATATGGATAAAATTGATCTAGATCATGAGCAATATTTATTAGAACTGATGGACTTTGTTGTTGATTGGATAGCAACACATATTTTGGAGACAGATAGAGCTTATACTATTAAATAGTAATATATTTTCATGGCATATTTCTTCGTTAATCGGATAGAGATATGCCATTTTAATGTAACGGAATGAACCAATTTACTTAAAACATCGTATAATAATTAGAAACTAATATCCTAAATAACTCGTTTGTAAAATATACATAGTGGTATATAAATAAATAACATGGGCAATTTTATTACATTTTTAGCTGCTTTGCAGCTCTTGGAGGTTAATATGAAGGTTGTAGTTATTGGGTGTACACATGCTGGAACTGCTGCTATTAATAACATAGCAAAGTTATATTCTGATGCGCAGATAACTGTTTATGAGAAAAATGACAATATATCATTCCTTTCATGCGGAATTGCACTATATGTGGGTGGAGTGGTCAAGGATCCAAAGGGTCTATTCTATTCATTGCCAGAGAAGTTAAAGGAGCTTGGGGCTTCGGCAAAAATGAAGCATGAGGTTATAGATGTGAATATTAATGCTAAAACCTTGATTGTAAAGGACATTGAAGGTGACACACAGTTCGAAGATAGCTTTGATAAGCTGATAATTACTACAGGTTCTTGGCCAATAATTCCTAAAATTGAGGGAATAAATCTGGAAAACATACTTTTATCAAAGAATTATGACCATTCAAATAAAATAATTGAGAAGACTAAGACTGCCAAAAACATTGTCGTTGTTGGAGCAGGATACATTGGAGCTGAACTGGTAGAAGCTTTTGCACAAAATGGTAAGAAGGTCACGTTAATTGATACTGAAGATAGGGTACTTAGTAAGTATTTTGATGGTGAATTTACTGACAAAATGGAAGAAGTATTTAGAAGTAGTAATATCACTCTTGCTTTAGGAGAAACCGTTACAAAGTTTGAAGGGAACAATAATGTGGTTTCTCGTGTTATAACCAATAAAGGCAGCTATGATGCAGATATTGTTATACTCAGCATAGGGTTTAAGCCAAGTACAGCTTTGTTTAAAGGAAAACTTGATATGTTGCCAAATGGAGCAATTATTGTTAATGAATATATGGAAACTAGTAGAAAGGACATTTTTGCTGCTGGGGATAGTTGCGCAGTAGTGTATAATCCTACAGGTAAACACCAGTATATACCACTTGCTACTAACGCGGTGAGAATGGGAACACTAGTAGCTAGAAATCTTGTAAGACCAACCATTAAGTATATGGGGACACAAGCAACCTCTGGCATAAAGATTTATGATTTGAATTGTGCAGCTACAGGGCTTACTGAGACTTTAGCAAAAGCTATGGATTTGGATGTAAAAACTGTGACAGTAAAAGATAATCATAGACCTGAGTTTATGCCAACCTATGAGGAGGTTTTGCTTAAGGTGGTATATGATAGTAAATCAAGAGTGGTACTGGGCGCACAGATCCTTTCAAAAGCAGATTTGACTCAATCTATAAATACTCTATCTGTAATAATACAGAACAAAATGACGATAGATGAGCTGGCATTTGTAGATTTTTTCTTTCAACCACATTACAATAAACCTTGGAACTTCCTTAATATGGCCGGCTTAGCAGCAGATTAATCATCTGGGATAAATTCAAATTGTAGATATAAATTATACCCACTAGATAATATGCTGACAGCTGTGTTATTATTGTATAAATGAATTAAAAAACATACAGATAAGCAGATACTTTTGTATTCCAAATGGTAAATTGTATTTGGTGCAGCTGGAACTAGGAGGTTAATAATGAAACTTATTTTTCATATTAAGCAAAGAATTGAAGATCTTTACTACGCTTTATCAATTAAAAATAAGATTAGCCTTGCATTTATAATAGTCTTTTCATCTTTACTTATTCTTCTTGTTGCTATTGTCTATAACATCACATCAGGCATATTAATAAATAAAGCTATTGATAGTACATTGCAAAATCTAAGATTGGTTTCAGAAAAATTTGATATTGCCTTTGAAAATGTTGAAAACTATGCAAAGGCAGCCATAATTAATAATGATGTTCAAGAAGTGCTATTTAAAACACAGACAGGGAATGAATTGGATGATTACAGCAGTGTGCAAAAAGTTAGAAAAACACTAGATAGTATAATTAATCCAAGATTCCTTATTGATTCCATGATTCTTTATGATTTTAAAGGAAAAGTTTATGATTCTGGAAAAATACAAGGCTTGGAGTATGCCTTCAGACCTGAGTATAACAGATTCAATGGTGATTTTGTTACATCTGGCCCCAAATTTTGGACAGATACCCATGAAAGTAACTTTACAGAAGCTGAATCAAGACAAAAGATAATCACATTTACTAGCGCAGTAATCAATGCTAATTCGGGACAACCTCTAGGCGTTTTGGAAACCAATGTTAACGAAAAATATGTTTCGGGTTTATACTCGAAAATAGAGATGGGTGAAAGTGGAAGACTATTCATTGTAAACAAAGATGGAATGGTTGTTTCCGATACAAAAAAAAATAATATATATTCCAACATTTCAGCTGAGCCATACTACAAATGGGTGCTTAACAATGAAGGCGGAAAAATATTTAAAACTAATAACAATCAAAATTTAATAATAAGTAGGCATTATAAGAGGTTGGACTGGATTATTATAGGGATAGTGCCTACCTGGGAGATTACTCAAGACAAGTATTTCCTGATAAGTAGAATTGCCGTTATAGGGTTGGTCTTTATATTGACATCAATAATGCTTACAATATTTATATCTAATTCGATAACAAAGCCTATTGTAAAATTGAAAAAATCTATGGAGTATGTGGGAGAAGGAGATCTAGAGGTAAGTGTTGAGGTTAAAACAAAGGATGAAGTTGGCGCTCTTGCAGAAGAGTTTAACAGAATGATTAGGAAAACATCAGTTTTGATGGAAAGTGTATATACAGAACAGAAAAGGAAGAAAGAATATGAACTTGCACTGTTGCAGTCACAAATAAACCCACATTTTCTTTATAATACCCTTGAAAGTATTTGTGGACTTGCAGTATTAAACAGAAATGAAGACATTATTAATCTAACTAATGAGTTAGCAATGTTTTATAGGGGAGTTCTGAGCAAAGGTAGTAGAATTGTTACTATTGAGGATGAAATAAAAATTACAGAAAGATATATGAGAATACTAAAGGTTCGCTATGGTGACCAATTTGATTACGACATTAATGTGGAAAGTGAAATTTATAAGTTTTCAACGATTAAGCTAGTGCTTCAGCCAATTGTTGAGAACTCAATAAATCATGGTTTAAGAAATAAAAGAGGAAAAGGGTTTTTGGAAATCAAGGGATTGGTTGAAAAAGGCAATGTTAGTATTTATGTTATTGACAATGGTGTGGGAATGAGACCAGAACAGTTGGAACGAATATTTATGGAAAATACAGGAGATAATCTGAAAAAAAGTTTTGGCCTAAAAAGTACAGATGAAAGGATTAAATTGTATTTCGGTAATGAATACGGGCTGATAGTGAAAAGTGTATTTAATGAAGGCACTACAGTAAAAATAGTTCTTCCAGCAAAAGAAATGTGGGGTGGATTAGAGTGATTAAAGTAATTTTAGTTGACGATGAGTTTTTGGTTAGAGCAAGACTTAAAGCATGCGTAAACTGGAATGAGCTTGGCTTTGAAATAGCAGGTGAAGCCGGAAATGGCGAGGATGCTCTTGTTCTGGTTGAAGAAATTCATCCCAAGTTGGCAATTGTGGATATTAATATGCCTTTTGTAAATGGTTTGGATTTTGCAAATATTGTACATGAGCGTTATCCTGATTTAAAGGTTGTCATTTTGACTGGATACAGTAGCTTTGACTATGCCAGGGGGGCATTGCAGGCAGGAGTAGTGAATTATCTACTAAAACCTGTTATTCAAGATGAATTAAATAAAATACTTCTTGAATTAAAAGAACAAATTACGCAAGAGTCTGAATTAAGAGAGAATATTGAGAATTTAAAGGTTAATTCAAGGGAAAGAATCACATTGCTCAAACAGAGATTTATTCAGTCTTTACTTGAAGGAGTTGAACCAGATTTTTCTGATGATGGAATGGAAAAGTTGAAACTTTTCTGTCCTAGATTGGGAAATCGTGAGTTAGTAATTGCTGTTATAAGTATTGACGGACTAATCTCAGGCAACATTTGTGAAAAAGACAAAGAATTGTGGAGGTTTGCAGTTTCAAATATATTTAGTGAAATTTTTGAAAGTGAAAACTGCTTTGAAATATCATATGACCAAAATGGACAAATTGTTTTAGTCGTAAATACTGTTAATGTTGAGAATAACAATTCCTCAGTTGATTATATTTCTTTATGTGAAATAGCTAAAAAATTGGTAAAGGAGTATTTGCATTTTACAGTAACGATAGGGGTTGGCAAAGTTCATACTGGAATCTCTAAGATATGCTCTTCATATAAGGAAGCTCAGATTGCAATAAAAAATAAACTGATTTTAGGTAACGATAGAATTATAACCTTTAACTCCCTTGAGCTTAATCGGGGAGTTGTTTCTGGAGATATGAACTTCAGAAATAATATGTTAATAAACCTACGGCTGGTGAATACAACGGAGGTTATGGAGGAATTGCATAGAATTTTTGGTTCCATTGTGGAAAAGGGTTTATTAATAGAAAATTTGTATATGGTTTTATCTGAGCTGCTATTGACGGTTACAAATTTCGCAAAAGAGAATGAAATTAATATGTCTGAGCTAACGGACGAGGATATTAACGTATCGGAACTGATAAATAGCAAAGAGACAATTACTGAAGTAGAAAATTATTTCAGAGGAATTTTGAACAATATTATCAGAGTTTATAGTAGTCGCCGATATATGGGACATACTCGCATAGTGGATAAAGTAAAAGCATATATAGACATAAATTATTCAAACAGTGATTTAGGCCTTGAAAATATAGCAAGTAATATGTCTATAAATGCCAGCCATTTGAGTAATATTTTCAAAAAGGAATCCGGATTATCGATAACGGAATATCTGACTGAGTGTAGAATGAAGTACGCAAAGGAACTTATTGACAAAGGAAATAAGAAGCTATTTGAGATAGCAGATTTGGTAGGTTTTAACGACCCTTACTATTTCAGTAAATGCTTTAAAAAGAAATTTGGTGTTTCTGCTTCAAAGTATTTTAAAACTAAATAATTGTTTACGAAAAGTATTTTATATTAAACAAAAAATTTACTAATACACGAAAGAAATTCCATTTTAAAGTCTTCTAAGAAGCTATATAGTTATCTTGGGAGATTTTTTATGTTTAAATGCATTTAAACTTTAGATCTTACTTACAAAAGTTAAAGATTAACTGATCCTTTAAATATTTTAAAGAATTTCCTAATCCATCAAAGAAATTACATTTATAGGATGATGGAAAGATTTATAATTAAAGCAACAGTAGAAATTGGTTTTGACCCTTATAAGTTAATGGCATTTCTACCAAAAATGTGCGCACACTTCTATCATTACTATTTAATATCAAATTTGGGAGGAAGTTAATAATGTTAAAAAGAAAAATTAGTATGGCTCTGGCAGTTGCAATGAGTGTTTCCATGCTTAGTATTGCGGGTTGTGGGTCAAGTAGCAATAGTGGAACTGATACTGCAAAATCATCAGTAACAACCAGCGCGTCAGAATCTACAAAATCGCAAGTGGATGAAAAAGTAACAATCAGAATATTAACTAGATTATCCAGTAACCAACCTAATGCAGTAGCTTTCAAGGATAGGGTCAAAGAGTTCGGTGAAAAAAATCCGAATATTACAATTGAAGATCAGTCCATAGAAGATGAAGCGTCCTTTACTACCAAGTTTAAGACTGGTGTTGCCAGCGGAGATGTTCCTGAAATGTTTCAAACATACGGTGGAGCGGCATTTTCAGAATATGCAAAGAATGGTGTGGCTGCTGACTTAAGCACTGATTTGGATACAGACAAAGAGTGGTCTGGCGCATTCCTCCCTGTTTTTGAGAATTTCCAGTTTGCTGATGTAAAGGGAACTTATGCTGTTCCTTATGAATTCTTTGCAGTAGCACTATTCTATAATAAGGATCTGTTTAAACAAATAGGTGCAGAGGCTCCTAAAACTATTGAAGAGTTTGAAGCTGTCTCCGAAAAGTTTATTGCTGCTGGTATAGTACCAATGGCTTTAGGTGAAAAGGATGTATGGAGAGGCGGACATTTGATTGCAAATCTTATAGATAAGAAACTGGGCGCCCAAGAAAACATGGATTTAGCCACCAGAAAAGCAAAATATGATGATGCAAATATGGTAGAAATGTTCCAGCTTATTGATAAGTGGACAAAGAAAGGTTACTTAGGTGTCAAACCTGCTACTTTTGATAATAATGCTGAAAAGGCTATGTTCCACTCTGGAAAAACAGCAATGCATATGAATGGTAGCTGGTATGTTCCAGAAGCTGCTGCTTCACCTATTGCTGATAAAGTAGGGGTTGTACCTTTCCCATACTTCTCCGATAAGCCAGATAACCAAAATGTATGGATGGGCGGAGCAGGCGGAGCATTTTGTATCTCAGGTAAAGCTGAAGGTGCTAAGAGAGATGCGGCTTTAAAACTCCTAAAATACACAACATCAGTAGACGCATTTAAGTACTACCAGAAAGTACAAAAAGGCGGAATATTTCCTGTTGCAATGGAGTCTGATCCAAGTGTAGTAGACAAATTGACTGTTGAGTACAGTAATCTTCTCAAAGATGCACAGTTTAAGGCAGAAGTATACAGCTATGATCCTCTACCTACAATGATGGATAAAGTAAGAAATGAAATTCAAGGTATGTTTGCCGGACAGGATCCTGCTAAGACTGCAAAAAATATTCAAGCTGAAATAGACAAGAATACAAAGTAATTTTTTAAACATGATTAATTCGGTATAGTGTGTGCTATACCGAATTAATCAAGTAATTTTGGAGGAAATGATGATTAAGAGAAGGTGGAATTTTCATTTAGTCGCAATACTTTTTGTATTACCAGCACTATTATTATATACGATTCTTTTGATTAATCCTGTTATACAGTCAGTAAGAATGTCATTTTTCAGTTGGAACGGAATTGCTCAAAGTCCACTTGTATATGTTGGCCTTGAGAACTTTAAGGAATTGATACAAAATGGAGAATTTTGGAGGGCTTTGGCCAATGTCGGGAAATTTCTCGTAGTAGGGTTCTTGCTACAGATGCCGCTGTCTTTTATATTAAGTCTGATAATTACCAGTAAAATTAAGGCTATTAAATTCTTTAAAACAGCATTTTTTATTCCAGTAATTCTCCCTGTTACAGCGATATCAATTATGTGGACTTTTATATTATGGCCTACAGGCGGAGTTATAAATTCCATAATGCAAACCTTGGGTATGCAAGGTCTGATACAGGATTGGCTTGGAGATCCACATATAGTATCTATAACCATTCCACTTATTAATATGTGGATAGCAGCTGGCTTAAATATGATTGTTTTTTCTGCCGGTATTGTAAGCATACCGGAGGAATTATATGAAGCAGCAGAAATAGATGGCGCTACAGGATTCAAAAAAATATGGAAGATAACAATTCCTTTATTAAAAGAAACAATAAAAATTTACTGTGTATTATGTGTAACCGGTTGCCTAAAGGTTTTTGACATTGTGTATGTTATGACAAGCGGTGGACCTAATGGAGCTTCGGATGTTCCTGCTACACTATTATATTATTCTGCATTTAAATACCAGAAATATGGTTTTGCCAGTAGTATAGGCACAGTAATATTAGTTCTTGGATTGGTTGTAAGTCTTTTAATAAATAAATTTGTAAACAATGATGATTTAAATAAATAGTATTTCAATAAAAAGATGGTAGGTATCTAAATGAATAAAAAATTAGCTAAGTTAAAAAGTTTGCCTGTATATATTTTGGCATCGATTTGGGCTGTTATTACACTTTATCCTATTTTGTTTACTATATTTTCATCCTTTAAGAATAACGACGAAATATTTTCGTCTTCTACTTCTGCGCTGATGCTTCCAACATCCTTACGGTTTGAAAATTATGTGGATGCGTTTACTAAGGCTAATATGCTTAAATGCCTTTTTAATTCTGTTGTAATATCAGGTTTCTCTACTTTACTTGTATTGCTTTTAGCATCAATGGTATCGTTTGTTATTGCAAGATTATCTTATAAAATTAATAATATTATTCTAATATATTTTACACTAGGAGTTATGATACCGATACATACAACTCTGGTTCCTCTTTTAAAAATAGTCAATTCATTACATGGACAAAACAGTTATGTAATGATGGTGATTTTATACACTGCATTTAACTTACCGATAGCAATATTACTCATTACAGGGCATATGAAGGGGATAACAAAGTCTATGGATGAGTCGGCTATAATAGATGGGTGTGGACCTATCAGGCTATATGGAAATATTATTATGCCATTGACAATGCCAGCTTTATCTACTGCAGGTATTCTTACATTTTTATTTGTTTATAATGATCTTTTATTCGGGGTTTTGTTCATTTCAAAAAAGAGTATGTATACTATAACTTTGGGAATTCTTACCTTTGTAGGGTCAAAGGTAACGGAATACGGACCTATATTTGCATCAATTATAATATCGATAATACCAATGGTCATAATCTATCTGATGTTTCAAGAGAAAGTCGAAGGCGGGCTTGCTGCAGGCGCAGTAAAAGGATAGAAAAAATAATTTGTACTACGGGGGAATTTAATAATGAATCAACAAGAACTTTTAGAAAAGCAAAAATGGTTTATAAATCTTAGACTTGGACTGTTTATACATTTCAACAGTGCTACCTTCCAGTTTAATAGCGGAGATATAATGGACTGGGAGTTTGACCATGAAAATAATGGGGCGCAGCGGAGGTTCCCATTTAATCCTTCAAGCTGGAATCCTGAAGAACTTGATTGCGTACAGTGGACAAAAGCTGCAAAAGCAATGGGCGTAAAATTTGCAGCATTAACTTCAAAGCACCATGAGGGCTTTTGCTTATGGCCAACTGCCACAACAGAGCATTGTATTAGAAATGGTCAAAACAAAACAGACGTTGTCAAAGAGTATCTGGATGCTTTTAGATCAGAGGGAATTGTCGCAGGACTATATTTTTCGATGCTTGACTTAACACATAAAATTAACAGAAAAAAGTGTACTAGGGAAGATGTTGACTATACAAAAAGCCAACTGACAGAACTGCTTACAAATTATGGGAAAATACCATTTATAATTATAGATGGCTGGCAGGCTCATTGGGGTGGACCATCCTATGAGAATATGTCATATGAAGAGATTGATGAGCATATAAAGTCAATTCAGCCCAATTGTATGCTGCTTAATATCAGCTGTGAGAGCAATCTGAATCATACCGAGGTTGTTTTCTATGAAAATGCCGCAGGGCAAGAGGTTGAGGACAGCTTTGTAGGTCCTGGTGCATCTTGTAACATTTTGAATAGTTGTTGGTTCTGGAGAAAAACTGATCCTGAAATGGAATTAAAAAGTGCTCAGTGGGCAGTAGACAAAATTAAGGATATGAATGATCATAACGTAACTTTCCTGTTGAATTCATCTCCTAATACCATGGGATTAATAGACGATAATTTTATGCAGTGCTATGAGCAAATAGGCAAACTGTATAAAAGACCTAAAGAACTTACTGAGATTCCTTCAGGCTGGATTAAGAGATAAAAATTTAAAAGTTAACACTAAATTGACAAAAATGTCGTTTTATGAAACAATACAAATATACTCTGATGCTAATGTTTGCAGGCATGCTGGACGGTGGCAGAAACCGTCCCATTAACTCAGAATCTCTTGATACACATGAAATGGAAGATTAATATGAAACTAAGAGATCTATTAAGACAAAGGACATACTTAACTAAGATTTATCTATGGATAACTTCTGTTGTGGTATTAATTATTACTGTGTTTTCAACAATTGTTTATTTCAATGTTCAAAATAGTGTGCTTGATAATGAATATAAAAACGCTCAAAAAGTATTATATCAAATGAAATATAATATTGACTTTGTTGATAAGTCAATTAATACTATATGTGTATCAACATATTATGATCAAGACATTAAGTCTCTTATGAATACAAATGGCGAGATAACTTTTGATTTAATGGAAACCTTAAATAAGTTGAATAATACCACTGTTCAAAGTAATTCATTTATACAGTCAATTTATATTTACAATAATAATAAAAAGGCCTATTACTCTACGTATAAATCTTTTTCATATGAGGATGAGGAACTTAAAAGTTTAATTAAATCGATGAAAGATATACCTATCCTAAAACCAATTGTCAGGAAATGCGAAACCTATGATCTAGGGAATTCCAAAATATATTACAATAATGTACTAACATATTTCATGTATGAGCTTAAAGATAGTAGTAACAATATGTATGGTGCGGTAATAGTAAATATAAAACTTGACTGGCTTTTCGATAATATTAATACAATCAATTCAATTGATGGGAATAAGCAAGGAAAAATATTTATTTTAGATAACGAAGATAAATATATCCAAGCAAATTTAAATACAAAACCTGAGGATACAGAGTTCCAGCAGAGTTTGAAAAAGGCGTACAACTTTCAAAAATCAAAGGAGATAGATAGTGCGACAAGTAAAGCTGGGTTTTTTAAGGCAAAAGTTGCTGGTGAAGACTACCTTGTTACGTATACTTCAGTTAGTAATTCGGGTTGGACACTTCTTAAAACACAACCGTATGATTCTGTTTTTGAATATATCAATAAACTTAAAACTACGATAATTATTATAACAGCTATTATAATTCTACTTACATTTGTAGCAACTTTTACAATCTCACGAGGTATTTATAGACCTCTTAAGAAGCTGTTGGGACAAGTAATATTGGAAAGTGGAAATACAGCTATGGGTAATAAGAACAGGGATGAATTTTCTTATTTACAAGAGATTTACAAGAACTCATTTGATCAATTGAATAAATATAAAGAAGATAAGAATTCAAATGAGAGAATTATGAAAATATACTTCTTAAAGAAGCTCTTATTTGATAGCTACACCGTTACAAATCCTGAATATGAAGATTTCAAAGCGGAATATGGATTATTGGTGGATTTAGACAAGTCATATGTGGTTTGTGTGCTAAAGCTGGACAATTACAAAGAGATAGAGGCTATAAATGATGCGAAGTCAAGAGATTTGCTTAAATTTGCCATTATTAATATCACCTCGGAAGTTGTTTCAAAGTCTTTTATGAATGAAATGATTGATATGAAGAGTGATGAGATAGCGATGATAATAAATGCTGATGCCAATGAGACCTTTTATGATCAGCTAGATATATTATTAAAGGAAGCTCAGAAGTATATTTTTCAATATTATCAGGTTTCTTTAACTGCTAGTATAAGTAATAAAATGATGGATTTGAAAAATGTAGCTGGCGCTTATAATGATGCATTGAGTAACGTATTATACAGGTTTGTTTTTGGGAAGCAAGCAATAATAAAACCTGAAATGTTGAAAAAGAATAATTATAATGCTCAATTTGAATATTCCTCTGAAGCTGAACGAAAGTTATTTGAGAATATAAAGCGAGGCGACCTTGAAGGGTCAAATGAGAAGCTTTTATTTTTGCTCAGCGAAATCAGGGATTTTGAATATAATAATATTATGTTATGCTTATCCCGACTCGTAAACGCTATAAAGAATATTATTTATGAGATGAATCGGTCACGTACTGAGCCAATTAATATAAATATAATTTTTTCAAGCCGTGAAATATTCGAAATAGAAACTTTAGAAGAATTCTCAATGAAGACAATGGAAATATTAAAGCAAATTTTAATCCCGAGTGAGACTTCACTTAACAAAAATCATCTTATGACCGCTGAGACAATCAAGGAGATTATTGAGACGAATTATTATGATTTTAATTTGAGTGCATCGGGGATTGCTTCCATACTAAAAATGTCCCCATCCACAATAGGTAAGATATTTAAAGAAAACGTAATGATGTCCATTCCTGAATATATAGGCAATTACAGATTAAACAAGGCAGTTCAATGGATGGAGAATTCAAATATGAGTATTAACGAGATAATAATAAAAGTTGGAATTGAAAACGAAAGCTATTTCTATAAAATATTCAAAGCCAAGTATGGGACAACACCGAGGGAATATGTTTCAAAAAGACAAACAATTTAATATGAATTTTACTAAAAAAAGTCATTCTTTTTCGAAAACCTATAGAATGGCTTTTTTTAATGTCTCTAAACACGTGAATAACCTTTTCTAAAATATTGAAATTTCAATTCCTTAGCCAACAATAGTGCTATAATCATTGCTGTCTAAGGGCATAAATTTAAAAAATACAGTAGGCAAGTTAATAAATACTCAAAAAGTACAGTTTAAAAGTATATATTTTTCAAAAAATCCAGTGCACCAGAAGCCCAAAATCTAAAATGAGCAGTATCGGGTATTAATTTTGTATTGTAGAATCGAAATATAGAAAGGTTGTGACAAAATGAATTTTCTTCTAAAGGAGATAAAACAATTTAAGAAAAACAAGGCTTTGTTTCTATTAGGATTACCAGCGATGATAGCACTATTTTTTGTTAGTTATGTCCCCATGTTCGGTCTTATTATAGCTTTTAAAAATTATACCTATGACAAGGGCATATTTGGGAGTACTTGGGCAGGACTAAATAACTTTAAGTTTTTCTTTACTTCTCAGGATGCCTTTAGAGTTACACGAAATACATTATTGCTAAATAGTTCATTCATTATTTTAAGTTTTGCTTTTGCTGTTATAGTTGCGCTTATGCTTAATGAACTAAGTAAAAGATCTGTAAAAGTATTTCAGACGGTTTTATTCGTACCATATTTTATTTCATGGATTGTAGTAGGTTATTTGGTATATGGATTTCTTAGTTTTGATTATGGAGCAATTAATTCAATTTTGAAAACTTTTCATATTGCACCGATAGATTGGTATTCAAACCCCAATTATTGGCCAGCTATTCTAATACTCTCTTATTTGTGGAAAAATGTAGGTTATCTAACAATTATATTCTATACAGGTATATTGGGAATTGACTCAACTTTTTATGAAGCAGCAGAAATAGATGGTGCAACTAAATTTCAACAAGTTAGAACGATTACAGTACCCCTAATTAAGCCATTAATAATACTTATGCTAATGCTTAGTATTGGAAGAATATTTTATTCGGATTTTGGATTATTTTTCTTCGTACCTAGAGAAGTTGGTGCACTTCTACCAACAACAGATGTTATTGATACCTATGTATATAGATCCCTTAGGGTAATTGGCGATTTGGGAATGGCCTCAGCAGCAGGGTTCTACCAATCAATTGTTGGTTTTTTACTTGTAATGGGTACTAATCTATTTATAAGAAAGGTCAGTAAAGAAGATGCTGTCTTTTAATTACCTAAGGGAGGATTTATAATATGCAAAAAGACTATAAGGGTAAAAGTTCTAATTTAATCATAAAGATTGTGTTGGCAATTTTATCAATATTAACAATATTACCTTTACTTTATTTAATATCTGTGTCATTTTCAACAAATGCGGGAATCGTTAAGTACGGATATACCTTGATTCCTAGGGATTTTACCTTGGAAGGCTACAAATTTATTTTTAAAGTACCTAAACCGATTATAACAGGCTATTTAGTTACAATCACTGTTACAATATTAGGCACAGCACTTGGCTTGATTTTGTCATCGTCACTTGCTTATGTAATGTCTAGAAGAGATTATAGATATAGCAGATTTACTTCGCTTTTTGTCTTTTTTACAATGCTTTTTAATGGTGGGCTTGTTCCTACTTATATGCTTATGACAAAGTTCTTTCATGTACAGAATACAATTTGGGCTCTAATTATTCCATATAGTATCAGTCCATGGTTTACGATGATAATGAAAGGATTTATGCAAACTCTTCCTTTTGAGATTGTAGAATCAGCAAAGATTGATGGGGCAGGAGAATTCAAAACCTTTATAAGAATTATATTACCAGTAGCTAGACCTGCAATTGCCACAGTTGGTTTGTTTTATGCCTTTGCATACTGGAATGATTGGTGGCTTGCAATGCTTTATATAGATAAAGAGAGTTTGATTCCGCTTCAATTTCTACTATACAGAACCTTGAGTAATTTGAGTTATATGCTTAACAACATGTCGTCACTTTTAAATGTCAATATCGGTAATATTCCTAGTGAATCTGTAAGAATGGGAATGGCAGTTCTGGCAGCAGGACCAATGTTAATACTATTCCCATTTTTCCAAAAGCACTTTGTAAAGGGACTCACTGTAGGTAGCGTTAAGGGTTAGTATTTTAAACAGTTTGATACCAGAAATGGTTTCGATAAATAAAACTTTAGGAGGAAATAAAATGTCAAGAAAAAATCAAAAAGGTCTAGTTCTAGTATTAGCAGTTGTAATGGCATTAAGTATGATGCTCACAGGTTGCGGAAGTACACCTGCTACTCCATCAGCATCAACCACAGTAGCAGCTGGAACATCAACTGCAGCAGCATCAACTGCAGCTCCAGAGCTCGCACCTTATGAAATTAGTTGGTTATTCCCAAATGGAGCTCAAGCAGATGTCGATTTGGTAGCAGCTGAAATGAGTAAAATTACTAAAGAAAAGATTAATGCAACATTAAAGATGACAATCATTGATTGGGGCAGTTATGCACAGAATTTACAGATAAAGATGGCGTCAGCTGAACCTATGGACTTGATATGGACAGATGGAGGTACGCTTCCATATTTACCTTCAGTAAATAAAGGTGCATTTGCAGAAATTACACAGGATATGTTAACTCAGTATGGCCCTAATATTTTAAAGGGAGTTCCTGAAGCTTGTTGGCCAGCAGCAAAAGTTAATGGCAAACTATATGCAATAATTAATACGCAGGTTGAAGGAAGAACACCTGGTATCTTATTTCAGAAAAAATTTGTTGATCAATTCGGTCTTGATTTAACAAAGGTAACAAAATTGGAAGATTTAACTGACTTCTATACAAAAGTTCATGCTTCTGATCCTACTCTTGTTCCTTTTGAAGTTGCACAAAGCAACAGTGGCGGTATCTTCTTTAATGAATACTCCAGTACACTTGGAATAGAGTTATTAGGAAGACAGAATCCAGCAGCTGTATATATTAGTGATGATACAACAAAAGTAATGAATTACTTTGCAGCTCCAGAAACTAAAGCATATTTAAAATTAATGCATGAATGGTACTTAAAAGGAATCTGATACAGCTGCAAATCAGGCTGCAAAATTAAACCTCAAAGCTGCAGATATGGCATCTTTGACATTCTCTAAAACTTTCATGAATACAGCATCTATCATTGCTACAATGACAGCAATAAGCAAAACTTCAAAAGATCCAAACAGATGCATTATGCTTTATAACTTATTATATGATGATAAAGATACAAAATTATTTAATATGATGAATTATGGTATTGAAGGAAAGCACTATACTTTAAAGGATGATGTAGCTACATTCGTTGCAAACAGTGGTTATATGCTTGCTAGTGGATGGGAAAATGGAAATATGTTTAATTCATATAGACAGAGTGATGTTCAACCTAAATGGTATCCTGTTGGACCAGATATGAATAACAGTGCTACAGTATCAAAACTTCTTGGATTTAATTTAAACCCAGAGCCTATAAAGAATGAATTGGCACAAATTGCATCGGTTGTAGATGAATACTATGGTGGACTATTCACCGGTGTTGCAGATCCTGATGTAGCTTTACCTAAGTTCCTTGAAAAATTAAAAGGAGCAGGAGCAGATACTATAGTTGCAGAAACACAGACCCAGATAGATGCTTGGAAAAAGACTAAATAGACTTATGGAATTCGGAGATGAAATATTTGTTAGCTCTGTGCCAAGACAGGAAAAGTTGTTAGTTTTGGAAAGGTTACAATGTAAGATCCTAGGTAAACCAATATAGTTTGAAACAATCTAAATAAAATAAATCAATAAAGTACTTCACAGCCCTCCTTCAAGATACTGTTCAATATCTTGGAGGAGGGCTGTTTGTCTGTTATTACAGCTTCGATGTTTTTGAAAGAACTCAATTTGTAGAAATGAGATTGATTAAATTTACTGCTGTCACACAGAAGTATTGTGGCAGTTGAGTTATTAATCATATGCTGTTTTACCAAGGCTTGCATTTGATTTGCCTCGTAGGCGCCATCTTCATTTATTCCTCGACAGGATATGATTGATAAGTCTGCATGGAAATTATCTATGAAATTACCTGTCAACTCACCTATAACAGATGTCGAACCCAACTTGAGCTGTCCCCCGGCAATATAAGTTGTAATAGAATCTATCTGAGCTAACTCAAGAGCTGTTTTTACGCCATTTGTTACAATAGTAAGATTTGTGTATTTCTGAAGAATTGGACAAATGTTACTGACAGTACTGCTTGAATCTAAAAAGACAGCATATCCGTTTGAAATAAAATCAAGAGCTAGATTGCATATGTAGTTCTTTTCTTCCTTGTTTTCCATTTCACGAAATATATAAGAATACTCAATATTAGAACTGGGAATTAAAGTAACTCCTCCATGAGTTCTTATGACTATACTTGATTTCTCCAATTCAAGGATATCTCTTCGTATTGTAGAGGGACTTGCATAAAGTTTTTCACATAAATAAGCAGCAGATACATGCTTCTTTGATCTTAAAATATCAATTATATTATCTAATCTTTCTTTTGAATACATTTTATACCTCACTCTTATGAACGAAAATGGATGAAAATAAACGAATAATTTAAATATCATTCTAATAATACCAAATAAATATTCAAATATAAACAAAATTTTATAATGTAGTATAATTGTAGTATAAATATTAAAAATACAATAGAGAGGAGGACTATAAATGTCAAAGGGAGTACTTGCATTTGATTTTGGCGCTTCTAGCGGAAGAGCGATGTTGGGGTGTTTTGAAAATGGTAAAATAGAGTTAAAAGAAATACATAGATTTAAAAATACTCCAATATATGAGAATGACAATATTTGTTGGGATATACAAAACTTATTTGGCGAAATAAAAAAATCTTTGGCTTTGTGTGATGAATATGAAAGTATTGGTATAGATACTTGGGGCGTTGATTTTGGTTTTGTAGATGAAAGTGGTAAAATTATTAAAAATCCGGTAAATTATAGAGATCCCAGAACAAAAGGGATGATTGAAAAGGTTTCTGAGAAAATAAGCAGGGATAAACTTTACAGTCTCACTGGCAACCAAATAATGGAGATAAACACAGTATTCCAGCTTTATTATGAATTATTATATAATAAAGAAATATTTGATAGTGTTGATAAGATTTTATTGATGCCGGATTTATTAAACTTCTTACTGACAGGAGAAATGAAGGCTGAAAGAAGCATAGCTTCTACTACTCAGCTTATTGATCCTTACAAGAAGCAATGGAATGATTATATTCTAGATCAGCTGGGTATTAGAAAAGACATCTTTCCTGCATTAATACCTTCAGGGACAGAAATAGGATTAATAAAAGAGGACATTGCAATAGAACTGAATATAGAAAGAAAAACAGTTATTGCAGTATGTGGGCATGACACTGCAAGTGCAGTTGCAGCAGTGCCAGCAGAGCAGGACTTTATATTTATATCTTGTGGAACTTGGGCCTTATTTGGAACAGAGCTACAAGAACCTGTTATTACAGATAAATCTTTAGCTTATAATCTTACAAATGAGATTGGCATAAATGGAACTACAAGATTCATGAAAAATTTAACAGGACTTTGGCTGCTGCAAGAGACTAAAAAGCAATTTGAAAGTGAAAATAAAAGTTATTCCTTTGATGAATTAGAACAGCTTGCAAAAGCAGCAGAAGCTTTCAAGTGCTTTATTGACACTGATCTTGACAGATTTATGACACCTGGAGATATTCCACAAAGGATAAAGGAATATGCTTCTGAAACAGGGCAGAGAGTACCTCAGACAGATGGTGAAGTGGTAAGATGCATATATGATAGTTTAGCTTTCAAATATAGGTATACCTATGAACAAATAAGTGAATGTCTAGGCAAAAAGTATGAAAAAATTCACATAGTAGGAGGTGGTTCCAGGGATTCATTACTTTGCCAAATGGCAGCTGAAGCTTCTGGGCTGGAAGTTATAGCGGGGCCTGTTGAGGCAACGGCAATCGGAAACATAATAGTTCAGCTTATAGCAAGGGGCGAAATAAAGAATCTTGAAGAGGGTAGAAAGATTATAAAAGCTTCATTTGAGACAATTAAATATGTACCAATAGAACACGATAGTTGGAATAAAGAGTATGAAAGATATAAGAATATTATCAAATAATCGACTAGCATTGAAAAGACATTATATATTTTCATTAGACTAGCTTTTAAGGAGGAGTTAATATGGGTTACCCAAAGATTGGCATTAGAGCTACAATTGATGGAAGATGGGGTGGCGTAAGAGAAGGACTAGAAAAGCAAACGATGGATATGGCATATTCTGCTGCAAAATTAATAGGTGAGAACTTAAAATATCCTGACGGAACAGCAGTTCAATGTGTGATTTCAGAAACGACAATAGGCGGTGGTACAGAAGCTGCAAAATGTTCAGATCAATTTTCTAAAGAAAATGTATGTGCTACATTAACTGTAACACCATGCTGGTGCTACGGTTCAGAAACTTTTGATATGGATGCTAATACAATAAAGGCAGTTTGGGGCTTTAATGGTACAGAAAGACCAGGCGCAGTTTATTTAGCGGCTGTAATGTCAGCTCATGCTCAAAGAGGATTGCCAGCTTTCTCTATCTATGGTCATGATGTTCAAGATAATGATGACAAATCTGTTCCAGCAGATGTTAGAGAAAAAATCTTAAATTTTGCAAAATGTGCTATTTCGGTTGGTTTAATGAAAAATAAATCTTATGTTAATATCGGTGGAGTATCAATGGGTATTGCAGGATCCTTCTGTGATCCAGATTTCTTCCAAAAATACTTTGGTATTAGAGCTGAATGGGTTCCCATGGTAGAGATAATTCGTCGTATTACACTTAATATATATGACCAAGCAGAGTATGAGAAAGCATTAGCTTGGACGAAAGAAAATTGTAAAGAAGGATTTGATGTTAATGCAGGTAAGAATTTACCTGAAATCATTACAAAATCAAAAGTTGTTCCAGCTGATAAAGATTGGGAATTTGTAGTTAAGATGACTTTAATTATTAGAGATATTATGTTAGGAAATCCTAAATTAGATGAAATTGGCTGGCATGAAGAAGCATTAGGACGTAATGCAATTCTTGGTGGTTTCCAAGGGCAAAGGCAATGGACCGATTTCTTACCAAATGCCGACTTTTCAGAAGCTATCATTAGTTCCACTTTTGATTGGAATGGCGCTAAACAACCAATTCCACTTGCAACTGAAAATGATACATTAAATGGTATATCTATGCTACTTGGAACATTAGTAGCAGACAAAGCTCCTTGTTTCCATGATGTTCGAACATATTGGAGTCCAGAAGCTTGTGAACGTGTTACAGGTAAGGCTCCTACTGGTGTTGCACAAAATGGCTTCATCCACTTAATCAACTCAGGTGCAACGGCTCTTGATGCTACTGGCGCTGCAAAAGATGAAAATGGAAATGGAATTATGAAGGCTTGGTGGGATATGACCGAGGAAGATATTAAAGCGTGCACAGATGCTACCGACTGGTGTCGTGCTAACTATGAGTACTTCAGAGGGGGCGGATTCTCCTCACACTTTAGAACAGCTGCAGAGATGCCAGTTACTTTGTTAAGAGTGAATTTAGTCGATGGAATTGGACCTATAATACAAATTGCGGAAGGTCAGACAGCGGTTCTTGAAGATGATATGCATAATGCAATTGATATAAGAACAGATCGTTCATGGCCTACTACATGGTTTGCGCCAAACCTTACAGGTGAAGGAGCATTTAAGGATGTATATAGCGTAATGGCTAATTGGGGTGCTAACCATGGCGTTACAGTATATGGTCATGTTGGAGCAGAACTAATAACATTAGCAGCTATGCTAAGAATTCCAGTTTCGATGCATAATGTATCAGAAGAAAAGATCTTTAGACCACACGCTTGGGCAGCATTTGGAACAAAAGACCTAGAAAGCGCAGATTATAGGGCTTGTCAGGCATACGGACCATTATATAAGTAGATTAAAGTAAGCAGTTGAGATATATTGTAGCCAATTATGTGGAGATTTTACATGATTGGCTACAATTATCTTTGTAGGTAAATAGTTGATATCATAAAAATTTTATGGTATTCTAATATGAATTTATATAATTTTGACTTTAAGAAGGAAAAGATGGATATTCAAGAGACGCAATATAAAAACAAAGGACTTATTCTTATAAATATTGTCCTATTAATATTTATGGCATGCCTTGATAGCAGTATTGTCAATGTAGCATTACCAGTTATGGCAAATAATTTGTCTGTTGGTATGGGTTTAATATCAACAGTTGTATCAACTTACTTGATAGTAATTTCCGCAACTGTTCTGATATTCGGGAGATTGGGTGATATCAAAGGAACCGCGAAAATATTCAAGATAGGTATTGCTGTTTTCACAGTAGGTTCATTGTTGTGCGCTATTTCAAATTCACTAAATTTACTAGTGCTCTCTAGAATAATACAAGCTTTAGGAGCAGCAGCCTTTATGGCAACAAATCAAGGAATTATTACTAGAGCATTTCCTGCAAATGAAAGGGGAAGAGCACTAGGCATAACGGGTTCTTTTGTGGCCTTGGGGACTTTGGTTGGACCTCCGTTAGGTGGGTTTATTGTTGATGTGGCTAGTTGGCAATATATATTTTTAATAAATATCCCAATAGGAATAGTTGCATTCATTTTAGGCATGAAGATTTTACCTAAGGATGAAGAAAATGTGAAGGCAAAGTTTGATGTAAAGGGATCCATACTTTTTCTTATTTGTATAATATCGTTGTTCGGCGCATTGCTAGTAGGACAGAAAAATGGCTTTACCAGACCTCTAATACTTGGAAGCTTTGCACTCTCCATTGTTTCTTTTATTCTATTTATTAAATTTGAGAGGATTGAGGAAAGCCCATTGCTACAACTGAATATATTTAAAAACAAACTTTTCTCTTTAAGCATACTTTGTGGCTTTTTATTGTTTGTAGCAATGAGCTGCTCAAATATAATAATGCCCTTCTATTTTCAAGACGTAATAAAATTATCGCCTTCTATGACGGGGCTATATTTGATGACATATCCTTTGGTACTATTTGTGGTAGCACCAATTAGTGGTCATCTCTCTGATAAAATTGGTTCGGAACTGCTTACCTTTTTCGGCTTGTTGATTTTTAGTGGTGGATTGTTTCTAATGGCGACCATCAATGAGGGCTTTAAGCCGATAAAGCTCATTTTATTTATTTCGGTGATGGCGATTGGAAACGGCATGTTTCAATCTCCAAACAATTCGCTTATAATGTCCACTGTCCCACGAAGCAGTTTGGGTATTGCTGGAAGTATTAATGCTCTAGTAAGAAATTTGGGGTTAGTAATTGGCGTATCCATGTCTACGATCATTTTATATGGGGTTATGAGTAGTAGATTGGGTTACTCTGTTGCAACCTTTGTTAATGGTAAAGAAGCAGAATTTTGTTACGCAATGAGTGTGACTTTTATATGTGCGGGTTCACTTTCTTTACTTGCTGCAATATTGACAGCTAATAGGCTATATAGAAAGCGTAGATATAATGCTTAGCCAACATTAGGTTTATGTATTTATAATATTTCTAGTAAATCTGACGGCTTTTTCAAAAAATAGTCTGCATCAATATTTTCTGCATTATTAGAGCCCCAAAGCGCCAATGCAAACTTAACACCTGCATTTCTAGCACACATTCTATCAAAAAGAGTATCACCAATATATATTGTATCTGACGGGTTTGCATTCATTTTTTCCATAGCCTTGAGCAGTGGGTCTGCATTTGGCTTATGTAAAATTGTATCCTCTGAGCATATAACTGAATCAAATTGATGAATAATGCTTTGAAGGCAAGTATCAATATCTATCTCAAACCTCGACCTTGAGGAAACAATTGCCATAGGAAGGTTTATATCTTTTATGCTACTTATTACTTCAATAATTCCATCAAAGGTACTACATTTTGCAAGGCCTTCTACAAAGTGCTTATAATAATCCTTTACAGCTTTTTCTATATCGGTAAATCCGAATTTAGCTAAAGTTTGGAGAGTAGGCACTCCGTAACCTGCTAAAAGTTCTTCATCAGTAAAATACCTACCATACTTTTCAAATACTACACTCTGATATGAATGGATTATAGCCTCTTCAGTATCTATCATTGTGCCATCTACATCAAATATAACATATTTATACATTTTTCCTCCGTTAGTTACATTTACTTTTATAATTTCATTAAAATAACTTCAACATCTCATGTGTTTTGATATGGAAATAGCAAATACAATTGATATTATAACATATATCAGAGGGTGTTATAACGATTGTAGAATTTTGATAGATAAAAAATAACCAGGAAACAGATGCCAGTTGAGATAAGCACATCAAAAACAATGAGATTATCTGGAATAAGATTGCTTATAAATTTCGTTGACAAATATCCTATAACTCCAATGATGGTATATGCTAAAGTCTTTTTAAATGAGAATTTTATTTCACAGATTTTTCGAATTTCAAAAAGATTCAAACAAAGTCCTGTTACAGATGTTAATATAATGGCAACTCCATATCCATATATATTTATTGAGGGAATGCTAGTGAGGAAAAATACAAGCAGCAACCCTTCTAAAGAGACAATGATAGAATTTTTCAAGTTAACATTTTGCTTTCCTAAACCATTTAATATTCCAAAGGATGCTGAGGAAGCATAGCTTATAAAGCTGCATATACCAGCAACCTTAATCATTGTACCAAGATCATTTCTGGAATAAAAAAGCATACCTAGTTTTTGGGGGATACATAAGGAAACTATTAGGGTTCCCATTCCCACGAGACATGAAATCTTCATCACCTGCAATATCCTTTTCACAGTACTCCACGAATCCTTTTTACTCAGGCTAAGTGACATATCTGGAATTAGTACCGTCATCATAGAACCAACTATTATAAACGGAAGATAAACAGTTGTAAGAGACATACCGAGAAATTTTCCGATCAACTCTAATGCTTTGTCATAGCTCATTCCAGCGCTTATTAGTCTCCTTGGTAAAATTAGAGTTGATGCTGTATTAAGTACAGAAGAAAGGAATCCATTTAGGCACAGTGGGCTAGAAATCACCAGTATATCAGCTAACAACTGAAATGGGTTTTTAACTTTTGCTTTTACTGGAACTAGTTTGTGTGAAAAAAATTTAAAAGCGGTGAGGAGCATCAAAAGGCTTATTGCTTCTCCAACGGCTAAGGCAAAATAAGCAATAGTTACTGTACCCTTTACATCATTAAAAGCCAATATCGATAATGAAGTTAAAAGTATGGTTATGCGGATACATTTTTCTAAAATATCAATACCTGCGGGAATAGTAAACTTCTCAAATCCGTAAAAGAAGCCTTTAAATATTGCTGACATAGGAATAAATATTAGCGCAGGACTTATGATTTTCAGCGCATCTGTAGCTCTAGCATCCTTTATAAAAAAGGTACTGATATTAGAAGCGTTAATAAAAACGAGTATAGCTACCGAAATACTCCATAAGCCCATAAAACAAATTGCAACCTTGATAGTTCTGTGAAGATTTCTATAATCTCTTTTACTATTATACACAGCACAAGTTTTTGAAACTGCAGTTATTAGACCATCAGCTGTAAGGCATAGCAGAAGCGAATATACAGGCATGATAAGGCCGTAAAGACCAAGTCCCTCAGCACCAAGTTTTTTTGAGAGCACTATAGAAAAGGCAAAGCCAATAAATCCAGTTATAAAATTTGATAATGTCAGTATTGCAGAATTTTTATAAAACTTATCAAGCCCCATTGATATAACTCCATAATTACAGTTTTATTAAAGGGTATTCAATGAAGAGCTTCTTTATTACAAACAGGTTAATGCTTGGAGACATATAGTGAGTGTGTGACCTGGCTTGTGGCAGGGGTAGTAGCTAAATACTAATTAAGTATAAATAGAGGCTGCTTCCTTTGTATAGCAACCTCTATCTGTTAAATAAGTAATAAATAGATACAATCTGAGCGAGTATTATTAACGGTATTATGGTCATAAAGTACCAATGGCGTGTTTTGTGATTAAAGTAGAAGAGACCGATGTATACCCCTACACTGCCGCCAAGTATAGATAAAAGGAAAAAGGTCCTTTCTGGTATCCTCCACAATCTGTTTTTTGCTTTATATTTATCTAAGGATACTAATATGAATCCCAATATGTTTAGTAGCACTAACAAAACAATAACAATTTTTTGCATAAAAAGCACCTCGTGTTTCCTCTACTAAAGATGTATTACACTATAATCATACAATATTATACATCGAAAGTGTTAGTTTTGTTTACTGTTTTTTATAAACTTTCTCTCAAAGTATAATAAATAGATTACAATTTAAGATTATAAAGATAAAGTGAATTGACAGGTTTAAAATAATATGTTAATC
>Ga0209430_1000646_pt1 | contig 33089 bp, 26 predicted proteins | sample BarGraIncub1133A_FD_184504 | JGI IMG/M metagenome (GOLD analysis project Ga0209430, IMG submission 184504) | Arctic peat soil microbial communities from Barrow, Alaska - Barrow Graham LP Incubations 11-33A (SPAdes) (version 2) | ecosystem: Environmental > Terrestrial > Soil > Wetlands > Peat... | reverse complement strand
CTCGTTTCTTCCTCACATCTGCTTTTCCGTAAATCTCCGTTGTTTTAACACTAACATGCCCAAGCAAATCTCGTATGTAAATCAAATCCACCCCAGAATCTACAAGTCCCATAGCTGTTGTATGCCTGAATAAATCCAAAAGTTTGGATTTGTTCAGAAATCTAAACTTATATAAAATCCAAACTTTCTGTTAGGAAACCAATAATTCATAGCCTTTCACATATAGAAAGTTTGGATTTTATTTTGCGGGAACGACTATCTCTTTAATCCACAGAAATCTGTAAGCGAGCCATCTGTATTCTTCCACTTTTTACTGATTCTTTTATCATTTTCATTTTCAAGGGTAGCTAACGCTTTTGCCTTGTCTTCTGTTGTGATATCCAGATAAACCATGGTTGTCTCCAATTGTGCATGACCGAGAAGAAAACTGACCTGCAAAACGTTAAGGCCATCTTCAATCCAATGAGAAGCTTTGGCATGGCGAAATTGATGGGCATGTATATTCAATGGCACATCCGCACAGTTTTGATGAACTTCTTTTGCGTATAATTTCAGTCTTTTGTCAATGGCCGGTTCAGTTAACTTTGTGTATTTTCCTCCCACTCTGGAATAAAAGAGATATGCCTCTGGATCTGCCGCATTCCCATGTTCTTCAAGGACATATTTTTGGATATGTGAAACAGCTCTTGGCAGAAGATAGAGCGTCCTGGTCTTTTCACCCTTACCAACAACAGTAACATATGGTTTTTTTTCATTCGTATGAAGATGCTTGATTTTTATCGAAAGGATTTCGTCCAGTCTTGCAGCGGTTGCATATAAAAGTATTATGAAAACAAGATCTCTTTTACCGATTTTTGTAGATGCATCCTGTGCCGACAGCATTGCAGAGACAGCATCTCTGGTCAGTCCGCTTACTTTTTTATGGGCACATTTCTGTCTTTTGATATTAGTTGCATCCTGATACAGATACATCAAACTGACATCCCTGCTTCCTATATACTCAAGGAAGACACGAATGGATGCAAGACGTACATTACATGTGTCCGGACAGTTGTTCCGCATTTCCTTAAGCCACTTGATCCATTTTTCAATAAACATTCTTTCAAAGCAGGCCTTTGTGAAATCCGATGGTGTTGTGCCTTTTTCTTCGAGAAAGCGCACGTATAGCGTCAGGGAATCTTTATAAGATTTGAGGGTACATTCACTGTGTGTCAGCTGTGCAGGCGCATAATCATAAAGGAAATCCGCTATATACCTTGAAAATACCACAGCATCATTATTTTTCTTCATCATAAATCACCTCCGGCACTATATCATTGAATCCTTTTTCAGTTTTTTCCTTTAAGGTATCAGCAAGGCGTGGGACGATTGAATAATAATAGCGGGTTGCTTCGACAGAACGATGCCCCATAGATTTTGAAAGATAATTGAGTTTGTCACTGAATTCAAAACCACCATCAATCCAGTTATTGATATTAACCGTTGCGTAATTGTGCCTGAGATCATATGCGACTGTGGTTGTTCCAGACCCATTTGCTTTGTCCCATAGTGCACGAAAGTTGTCCTGTACCCAGTCTCGTGAATAGTGGGATCTTTTATAAGACGGAAAGAAATAAGTTCTGCCCGGTTGCAGACTTGAGATTGCTCGGTTATACCTCTGCATAAGGCTATTCATCGTATCATGCAGCACTACATAGTGCTGGTCATAACCTTTTGACTGCTGGATATCCACGACACCATGTTTCAAGTCAACATTCTCTGTTCTGAGTAGCCTTGCTTCAGTAGTACGCAGACCACTGCTGTACAGCAGACGAAAAAATATTGGGACTGTAAGTTTCCTTATTATAGATGCCTTCCGTCCGAGATAGGTTTGGATGCTGTCACATTCATGAAAAAACCTCTGGAGCTCATCAGCTTCAAAGGGATGGGGAATGTATATCCTTGGCTCCGGTTTAAGCGTTGCTGGTGGGAGGACGCTTGTGAGATTCCGGGTTCTCAGGTAATCAACAAATGTTCTGACTACCATTGTCCTGGTGTCATAGGAAAAGTTTGTTTCTGTATCTCTTTTTGTACACCATGTATCAACCATTTCCTGTGTCAGTTCTGTATTCTCTGGGTAATGATTTGCACAAAAATGGTCAAATAGTTTGATATTCAGCCCATAACACGTTTCATTCCAAGACCCGGAAGCTTTGCGATACCGGATGAACTGCTCAATCAACGGAGTAATATTTGATCTGAACTGATTCATAAGCAAAACACCTCCTCGCCTACTGGAAATGCTTCAATGCTTAGTGAACATTCCTTCAGATGTGTAAGATCAGCATGAAGGTATGGTTCTAAGGAACTGGGATCGGTATGACCCAGTGTCTGGCTGATGACCGGGCGTGGGATTCCGCTGCCAAGAAAAGATGTCGCTACGTTATGCCTGAAAAGATGTGTGCCACGTCTGTCACCTTTATTCTGTCGCACAGATGCTACCTTATAAATTTTTGCTGATATATGCCAGACCGCACCAGCTTCAATCAGATAATGAGGATAAACCGCACCGAGGAAAAGATGGGGATCAATACTTTGTGGACGTTCATTCACGATATAGTCATAAATAGAATTACCAAGAACTGCTGTAAGCGGGAGAACAAGTGGTGCATCAGTCTTCTGTTGGTGCAGACGGATCTCTTCTGATTTCCAGTCAATGGAGCTTAGTTCCATTTCAGCGATGTCACATGCCCTTATCCCTGTGAAATAAAGAAGCTTGCCAATTGCCCTGTCCCTTAAAGACAGTCCATTCGTTTCATCATTGAGTGACTCATGAATTACATCTGTTTCTTCTGAGGTAAGAAATGGAACGTTTTTTCTTTTGGGACGAATCTGAGGCAGAAATGCAAGAATCATCTGGCATTCATTTTCTTTCCAACTGACCCCTGCTTTAAAAACGGCTGCTATCTGTTTTTTATAACTACTGCTTTTTGAAACATTTCCATTATCATCGAGAAAAAAGGAAAGGACATCGGTTTCCCTGATACTGTTGAGGCTAATAAGACCTTTCTTTTGCATAGCATAAAGAAAAGAGGCCGCGCCTGATGCATTCCTGTAAATAGTATTCTCCTTAAGACCACGAAGCGTATCTGCATGTTTGTAGAAATCTATCACTTCTTTGAATTCAGGAATAAGCTGATAATAGGCACCTCGTTTAATAAAATAATTTTTGGTTCTTCTGTTCGGATATTCACCATAAATATCAAACTTTTGGATAGCCCCAAATGCTATCCTTTGATTTTTCTTGTATCCTTCAGATTTCGATAGTGATACCCGGTCATTATAGACATTAATGTAAGAATTCCAAGACTTATCCTTTCCATTTCTAAACATCCAATGGATATCCTCCTGAATGCATCTGATATAGCTTTGGGTGTACCCTTCTTTTTTCAGATAGGACAAAAGATTATGATAATGTTGTTGTAAATGTGTAAAATCCATATACGAATTCCTCCTTTGCTTCATCATACATGGACGATAAATAAAATCCAAACTTTCTACGATTAAAACACTATGATTTTACTTGTTTTCCTCTGGAAAGTTTGGATTTTATATAAGTTTGGATTTCTCATTAAATCCAAAAGTTTGGATTTGTTCAGCCGTACCAAGGGAAGCCACCTTATTCAAGCTGGCATTAATATATATTATGTCCATGATTTTCTGGGGCATGCTTCCGAAGTAACAACAGAGCTATATGCTAGGAACAACCCTGAAGTCATTCGAAAAGCCATTGATAAAGCTTCAAATCTGCTAAGCCCTGACACTGAATATTACGACGATAAAGAAAAGAATGACATAATGGATTTTTTTAAAAGCTTACAGTGAATAAAATATTATGCAAAGTTGGAAGTGCAAAATTATAAGCATTTATACGGATTTTGTGTCCAACTTTGCATAATGAATAACTTTGTATAAGCTATATTATAACTACACCGTTCAAATACAGTAGTTCAAGTAGTTCTGGTATTGCCTTAATCTCATTGTTTTTCTCATTTATTATAACCGGCCCTAGTACAAGACTGTTTTTATTCACGAACTTGTTGTGCATCGGACAGCAACATTATTATTCTCTTGTCATATTATATCTCTACTAATTATGCAGTATACATTGTATACCCTGCTCACGTGGTAATGAAAAACATTTACTGCAATTAATACATTTTGCCTTTTGCTGACCCTAAACCAGTTTTTAAATCAAATCAGGTTCACAGATAAGTGTTCTGCACAATGATATCATGTCTATACCTGTAGCTAGGACCCTTTGCATGTCATCTAAGCTACGGATACCTTCAACTAACATTATTGGAATATTATTCAAAACAGCATGATCAAAAATGCTTTTCAATACTATTCCTCCTAATTTTTAGTTGTATATATATGCATAATCTATAGAGTATCTCAACTTTTATTTAAGCATGGAAAATAGGCATAAAGAGAAAATATTAGTAGTTAGGCAAACTAGGATATTTAGGCACCTCAAGTATACAATTCACAGGTATACCATGTACTAAGACCTTTTGTCGGCTCAAGTTGAAAACATGTTTGTTTCTCAATGCAATTATCAAAGCCATCAAAATAGTAGTTTGATGGTTCTATACCAATGGTGTATAAATCTTTACTGTTTTTATACCAGTACCTTAAATATGGAAAGGCTTTATAATCCCAATCAAATCTCACTCCTACCCCCTTTTTCTCATTATATAAATTGAAATATGGCTTTTCTAGGTCTCTGACAGTTACAAACAATTCTTCATCAAAGCTGTTCGGTTTTACTGTTAGTAGATTATAAACGGTCTCATCAGACATTTTTACATTTTCAATTGGGCATTCATAATCTTCTGGATTTTTTCCTTTTGCTTGCTCGTATTCAATTGCTTTAAATACCTTTTTACATGGTATTGTCAACTTTACATATTCATCCAGAAACTCGCCACCAAAGGTTGCATGCTGTGTCCATGTAAAGGAAGCTAGTAAATTCCCTACATTTTTTACATATTCATTAACGTATATTTTTGATTGATGGTTAACAATTGTAATAGTTTTTTCAACATACAATGGCATCAAAGGAAGTATAACAAAGCATTTGATAGTTATCTTGTCTTCATACTGCTCTAAAATTTCATAGTCCCATGGAACAGTAGCTGCAATACCTGAATTTTTTTGTACTAAATAAACATCCCCATATGTCCCTCTGTCTGGCAGCACATCCATCCAACCTCCAGTAAAAAGCTCTGAATACCATGTCAAACGTTCTTTACTCAATTCCCTGCCTTTATACTGCTCTAAGCCGCCTTTTGATTTTAAAAGAATATCCATATTCAATGGCTTATAAATGATTTCATATAATTCACAGCCTTTGCCAACTAAAAGTGAAAGTCTGATCAAGTCATTTTCCAGATATACAACCTTTATTCCATTGACTATTTCTTCAGAAATTACGCAACTACATTTATTTTCCATAGTTCCCTCAATTGTTTCGTTTTATATTACTTTGGAGTAATCAATTTGCAAAATCAGTTGCCTTATTGAGCACATTAGGTAAATTCATCCTGCTTGGCTTGAGTTTTTAAGCCCCTTAACTTCTGTATGTATGCGATATACGGAGGATTGTGCCGTAATATATAATGTCTGCATATCATCTGAACCAAAGCACAGATTTGCTGCAATTTCCGGTGTTTTAAGAAGTCCCAGCAGCTCCCCTTCAGGCGAAAAAATAGATATTCCACCTGGGCCTGTTACATACACATTACCCAAGCAATCTAGCTTCAGCCCATCAGCTGCACCATGTCCGAAAGAAGTGTCAATCTTGGCAAATAAACGAGAATTCTCTAAAGTGCCATCATATTTGATATCATAAACCTGAATAAGCTGAAGATTTGTATCATCTACATAAAGCTTTTTTTCATCTGGTGAAAACGCTAAGCCATTGGGTCTATTAAGTTGAGCCAGTAATGTTAGATCTCCAGCCTTTGACAGCTTATAAACACCATTAACATCAAGCTCTTTGATATTCCCGGTATCTTTGCTGTGGGGGTCAGTGAAATAAATGGTCCCATCTGACTTTACAATGATATCATTTGGACTATTAAGCCTTTTTCCGTTATAATGAGATGCCACAGTAGTAATTGAGCCATCCTTTTCAATCCTGGTTACACTTCTTGTAATTGACTCTGCACACAGAATTCTATTCTCCTTGTCAAATGCAAGTCCACAAGCTGATGCACTATTCTTTCGGTGTACCTTAACACCATCCTTCTCAGTCCAACGGTATATTTCATTTTGAGAAAAGTCGGTGTAATATAAAGACTTTGTACTTTCATCCCAGATTGGACCCTCTGACCATACATAACCAGTGGTAAGTTTTTCTAACTGCGCATTCTGAGATATCAGTTCTTCAAGCTTATCCGAAAATTTTATAATTTTAAACATAAAATGCTCCTATTCAATGTCTTTACTTTTTCAATAGCTCTCCCCAACCCGAGTATGCCTCAGGTGCATCACCACCTGGTCCAGGGAATATTTCATCCAAGCGTTTCATTGTGAATTCATCTAGCTTAATTTCTGCCGCCCTAATCATATGCTCTAAATCTCTCAGACTACCTGGGCCTATGACTGGTGCTATTATTGCAGGATTCGCGAGCTCCCATGCCAAAGCAACGTTTGCTTCCTCTTCTCCTAAGTCATGGCACAGCTCTGAGAATGCAGTTAATTGAGGTCTATATTTTTCCATTACATTACGTACTTCATCTGATAACGGATGTTTATCAAGTTCAAACATATTCAAACCAAGAAGACCTCTTACAAGTGGGCTCCATAAGGTAATACCTATCCCTTGATCAAGTGCAGCAGGTAAAACTTCAAGCTCTGCTGTCCTGCATAAAAGATTGTATCTGTGTTGTTCATTAACAAGACCCATAAAGTTTCTTTTTCTAGCAGCTTCCTGAGCTTTCATCATATCCCAAGCAGCAAAATTGCTGGAACCAATATAATCTACTTTTCCACATTTGACTAGTCCTTCAAATGCCTCCCACATCTCTTCCCAAGATGTATGACGATCTACATGATGCATCTGATACAACTCAATATGATCTGTTTGTAATCTGCGAAGTGAGCCCTCAAAATGGCGGCGTATTTTGTAGAGCGAAAGATTTCTAGGTTTATTCGGCCCGTCATATGGGTCATTGGTCATTTCACGCTCAACCTTTGTTCCCAATACCACTTTTTGACGTCTTCCGTCACCTTTGGCAAACCATCTGCCCACTATTTCCTCTGTCAATCCGGTATATGCACCTTCGCCGATCTCGCCATATGCATTAGCTGTATCAAAAAAATTTATCCCAGCGTCAAGTGCGGCATCCATTATTTTATAAGCTTCTTTTTCATCAACACAACCCCAGTTGCCACCGCTGTTAAGTCCACTGCCAAAATTGCCTGTTCCAAGACAAAGTCTGCTTACTCTCATTCCTGTACGTCCTAAATAACAATACTCCATTATTTAATTCCCCCTGAGTTTCTTTATTTAGCTTATATGCTTTATAGTCAAGTGCTGTCGGCATAAATGTCTTCACTATTTGCTGCTATCCATCTTCTATAATTTGTACTTATTTTTACTTTTACTTCTGCTGTCTATAAGGTATAGTTTAGCGTTGTTGGCAATGAAGAAAAATATGGCTTTGCTGTTATTGTACCGTTTGTATGCTTACCCGAAACTTTAATAACCTTTGTTTCAAACGGCAGCAAATCAAAATAATTATCATCGAAATACCAACCAAACTCATCCTCATTATCATTTCCGCAAAGCTCCACATAATGAGCATATTTATCAGTTGTGATTACCAAATCTCCATCTACCATTTCCAGACACAATTTAGCATCAGGAAATGAAATATCACGTTCATGCTCAAATACCTGTATATTGCCTGCAATAACTTTTCCATTACCTGCAATTAATTCTGCATGCATTACACATTCTCTGCTGACACTACCTAATTGATTTAGAGTAGTAAAGACCTTAGATTTACCACCATATATAAAAACAGGAACGCTGAAATCTTTTACAACTTCGTTTTCAAACCTGCTAAAAAGTCTAAAATTAAGAATTCCACTAACATCTTCGTTTGTGTCATTTACACCCCATATGTTAATGTGATCACTTATTTCAATGGACAGTATTACAGGCTGATATGCTCTTTTTATTGAAAAATATGCTGCAGTCGGCTCCATAAAAGCATCTATTAGTGTAAAATTAATTGATGGAAATGCATCATTAAGCTTCCAAGATAGATGCCCCTGTGTTCGTCTGGTATGGATATGATCATATGAAGGATAGCCACAGCGTTGCTTCTCAATCACAGTTTTATAATATTCAGCAGCACATGCAGAGTATTTATGCAAAATCGAATCTACACTATTTGCATTATAGAAATTATCAATTCCCCAAAATTCACAATGTGCATATTCGTCCATATGGGGTCTCCATGTTTCTGGCACTGGAAGATTTCTCCAATAACGAAAGCTTACACGATCCTTTGTGAGCTTAAAGTATGGGTTATCCATATTAGGATAAAGCACATCTGTAAAATTATCAGGAAAAATTTCTTGCTCAGTCATGAAACGGAGCATACTCTTCTTTGATAGTGCAGTAGTATAACAGTTTTCCGTAACAAAAACAGGATACTCTATTCCTGCATTATAATCTGCTCCGTTATAATAATGAGTATCTCCACCCAGGGCATCATTTGGGTAATTTCCTCCATAAGGACTATTAACAATATAGCATCGCTCGCCATCCAATTCTTTGCACAGGTTAGCTATGTCATGCTCATAGACAGCATAACCAAACTGTTTTCCACGAGCTTGTTTGCTACAGATATACATATAGGATTCATTTCCTCCACACCACAATAATAGACTGGGATGATGTTTCAATCTTCTGATCATATATGCACATTCTGCTTTATAGTTTTCTCTTGACGCTTCATCATCAGGCGAAAATCCATACCATACAAAGAAGTCCTGCCATAGCAAAATCCCCTCTTTATCACAATAATCATATAACTCATCAGAATACGGAACCCCTTCGCCCCATATTCTTAGCATATTCATGTTTGCATTTTTAGCTAGCTCCAAGGTCAGGATGCTACGCTCTGATAACCAGCGATGGCTGATGCAATATGGAGGAACAAAGTTAGATCCCCACATTTTTATCTCAGTACCATTTACCTTAAACCTCATATCCCCAATCTGTTCAATTTTTCGAAGGCCAATATTTTTTGAACAGCTATCAATTAATAGATTTTCTTCAAATAGTTCAACCTTTATTTGATATAACGGCTGGCTACCGTAATTCTTGGGCCACCACAATTCAGGATTAGAAATATTCAGCTCTTTTGACTCTAAAACATCTCCAACAAAATACAGATTTCCAGAATAAGCAACAATTTTATTTTCATTATTGTAAATAGAAATTTTGCAAATACAAGTATTCTCAATCTGCTTTACTTTAATCTTTACAGATATAAATGCGTCTTCATAATGAAGTGAGAATCTTGCAGATATATCTACATCTGCTAAAATAGCTTTGTCCCAATATTCAAGGTAAACATCATCAAATATTCCGATAGGCGTCAAGTAAGGAGTAACCCCAAGATAAGCTTCATAATCAAGATGTGCCTTTCTTATCATTTGCTTTGGTTTTATATATCCTTGAAGTCCTTCTGGAATAACTATGCCATCCATTACCTTATACGGTGAATGGAAGTGTAATACCAGCCTATTGCTTTCACATATATAGTCCGTGATATTAATCTTAAGTGGCAAGAACATATTGCTATTGAAGCCAATATGGCTACCATTTAGATAAACATCTACAATGGTATCTAATCCCTTGAAAACAAGGTTTACTGACCCCTTCTGATTACTAAGATCATTAAAAGCTTTGCAGTAAATCCAATCATTTTCAGCTACCCAAACACAGGAATTGCATTTGCCTAGTCGTATCTCTTCATCAAGAACACCGCACTCCAATAATATTTCGTGTACCGAAAGTGCTTCATTAGAATAATACCAGCCAAACTTATCATTTAAATTTTCATTAGAAATTCTATCTATAGATAGTTCGCTATCAACAAAATCTGAGGGACTAGCTTGACGCAGCCACCAATCGTTTAGTAAAGCCACACATGTTTTCATGCGTATTTCTCCTCGTATATTACATTTGTTTTTAGTTTAGCCTTTAATGCTTCCTGAAATCATACCTTTAATTAAGTATTTGGAACCTGATGCGAATAAAGTCAGAATAGGTATTGTTGCCAATGTCAGACACAGTATCCTTGCTGCATAGTCAGTACGATGAAGTTGTCCGATAATACTTATACTAAGAGGTATGGTATATAGCTTCTGATCATTTAATATAACCAGTGGTGTAAGATAATCATTCCACATCCATAAGAAAAAGAGCAGGAATAGTGTTATAAGCGCAGGCTTAATTACAGGAACCACCACACTTATCAATGTACGCATTACTCCACAGCCATCCATATTCGCCGCTTCCAGCAACTCATCAGGTACTGAGGAGGATATGTACTGTTTCATCCAGAAAACTCCAAAAGCACTTGCCATAGCAGGTACAATCAAAGGTATGAAAGTATTGTTTATTCCAAACCATTTCATCTCAATAATAAAGCCAACCAGTCCGACCTGTGACGGCACCATAATGGTACCCAGAATAAAATAAAAGAGCACACTTCTTCCCTTAAATCTCATTTTTGCAAACGCAAATCCAGTTATAGTACTAATAACTACTATTCCGATTGTTGATGATAAAGTAACTATGATGCTGTTTTTATAATATAGTAAAAAATTAGTACTCAATATTGTGTGAAAATTCTGCAACAAATAATTTCCGGGCAACAATTTAATACCTGTAAATAACTCTTCATTCAAATGTGTACTCATAATAACCATGATATAGAAAGGGAAAATCGACACAACTGACATTGCTAAAAGAAATATATATATGATAGCTCTATTTAATCTGAATCCTTTTGAATCCATTAGCTTTCCTCACCTCTATTCATAATTTTCATTGAAATCAATGAGAATGCAAAAATTATTGCAAATAATCCATATCCCATTGCTGAACCATAACCAAATTCAAATCGGCTGAAGGAAGTATTGTAGTAGTTCATAACTATAGTCAATATTGAATTATTAGGTCCCTCGCTTGGAAGTGAGCCACCCGAGAAAAGAAGTCTTGCTTCATCAAATAGCTTCCACCCACCAATAATACTCATTGTAACTACAAAAGTCATAATTGGCCTTAATAGTGGTACAGTTATCTTTGTAAAGGATGTAAACCATGATGCGCCATCAACTTTGGCCGCTTCATAAAGTTCATTTGGAATGGTTGATAAACCAGTTAAAAACATTACCATCATATATCCATACGTTCTCCAGAAAATAAGCAGTACAACTACTGTACGTGCAGTAAGTGTGTTTCCAAGCCAGTAAATAGGCTGATCGATAATTCCTATCGCACTTAATATCTGGTTAACTGTTCCATTATTATAATCAAACATTAATTGAAACAACATACCCATTGCAACAGGTGTAGTAATATATGGAAGGAAGTTAATTAGCTGTAATGTCGAACGACTTCTATTTGCAAAATCCTTTAAGAACACCGCCATAAACAAGCCCATGATTACCTCTAAAGGTATAGCTATCACCATAACAAGTAAAGTGTTTCCTACCGATTTAAAAAATAAGTGATCGGAAATCAATCTTGAATAGTTTGCAAGACCCACGAAATCACGAGATCCAACTACGGTCCAGTTTGTAAAGCTTACCACAAAAGAGAATAGAATTGGGAATAGTTGGAATACAGAATATATGATAAAAAACGGTGCAATTAATAAATACGGAGCATATTTATGCTTCACAGTAAGCCCACCTTATTTTAATATACTTATTTTGATTTGTTACTTTTCTATTTTTATCCTGCGAAAGATTTTCTTACACATGTAAGATACCTAACGCAGGATAAACTTATATTAAATTAATTTATTTTACTTAACTTTTAATGTTGGAACCTTCTGAATTACATCGTCTTCAACAATCTTAACAAGCTCATCAGCTGTCATTGCCTTTTTACTAGCGGCAAGAGCAGTTATTGCAAGCGAGGTAGAATTATCAATTTCAGAGTCGTATTTATATACTTGTCTTGAAGGAGCAACACTTTTTGCTATAACTGAAGTGAAGTAATTTAATGTATCTTGTCCTGCAAAGTGAGGATTCGAACCTGTATAGAATTTTGAATCTGCTTCATAAAGGCTCTTTAGAGGAATAGTATAACCGTAAGAATCTCTTCTTATTGCTCCACCCTCTTCAGTTAAATACAACCACTTCAACAATTTAATAGCTTCTTCCTTATGTAGTGCAGTCTTTGGAATTGACCAAGAAGTTCCACCATAAGGATATCCACCTCCTGGAGGTACCATTAAGCCCCACATATTCTTGTTATCTGGGTCATTCAAATCAATGATCCAACGTGGTCCCCAGTATGGAGCTGGCAAGAACATATGATTCTTTTCTGCAATACTTGCATTGTATGCAGGCGAATCCATTGCAATAGTATCAACTATACCAGCGGTTTTCATATCAATACAAAGTTGGAATGCAGGGCCAAGTGATTCTTTTAAATTTAAGGTATCACCCACTGCATAAGGTATATTGTTCTGACCTCTTGCCATTACTAGTATATCGCCAAGGCTAGGTAGCATAAAAATCTTTCCACCACTCTTTTCTTTGACTTCTTTACCTTTTTGAATAAATGCATCCCAGGTTGGGAACATTTTTTGAACTTCTACTGGATCATCTGATCCAAGGTACTGTTTTGCAAGATCTCTCTTGAAGGCGATACCTGCCATAGACGGTCCGTCATCAAGACCAACAAATTCACCTTTTTCGTTTGTTGCTAATGGAAGCATTGATGGAACCAGTAAAGAAGTATCTATGTTATATGGAGTCTTAGTTAGATCATCCCAACAATCTAACGAAAGAAGTTTACCACGAACTGACATTTCTAGCCAAGCGATATCCGGCATCTGTGTCCCTGAAGCCAAGGCAGTTTGAACACGTACAGGCATATCAGACTGCTTAATAATTGTCATTTCTACCTTCAAGTTAGGATTAAGCTCGGAAAATTTATCGAACTCCTCTTTTTGTTGTTCGTAGGTTTCCCAACCCCACATGCTGATTACAGTTTTTTCACCACTTATTGTAGTGTTACTACTACCTGCGCTTGTTGTTCCTGCTACAGTTGATGAGTCAGAAGTATTTGTTGCTGAATTAGACCCACATGCTACAAATGAAACTAAGCAAGCAATAACTAGGATAATACTCGCAATTTTTTTAAAATTCGATTTTAAAGTCATAATATTCCTCCTGTTTTTTACTTTTTAGGCTTGATATGAACGAAATGAAACTGCGATTCTATAAATACTTATGTAAATCTAAACAGCTACAGATGTGTGTAATCAAAATTACAATGCTTTGAAATTTACTAACCGAATAATCCCGAATCTTTTTTTGTTGTTGGCTTGTGTTCCCGGTATTAGATTTTTAACTGTTTTTGTAGCTTTAATTGAGCAATTAAAGCATATTCATTTTTCAATTATAGTCTCCTATCCTACCTCCTCAAATATTATTAGCATTTTGGTTTGATTACATTCGCTGTAATTAGGCTATCCACATATCTGTCTTGACTACAATAAAAGTTTATCATTCACCAAAGGACTAAAATACAATGCAAATTAGTAATTATTATAATATTTTAGTTTTTTGACAACCATATACTAGTTATACAACCGAATCATAAAGGATATTGTTGTGCCTATCCCCTCTTGGCTTTGAATTTTTAGACCACATTCTTTACCATATGTGATTATCAGTCTCCTATTAACATTTTGTAGACCAATACTTACTCTATCAACCAGAGTCTCCCTATTAATACGCTCTTTGACCTCTTCAAGCTTCTGAACTGACATTCCTTGTCCATCGTCCTTTATTGATATCAGCGAGTATATGCCCTGACGTATAATAGATACTGTGATGCAGCCTGTTCTTTTGGTCGGGAATATGCCATGCAGCAAACTGTTTTCAATTAATGGATAAAATAACATTCTATTAATACTTTGATTTAGTAAATTCTCCTCAACTTCCCATATCAGAGAAGCCATATCACTATATCTATACCTGTTAATTAGCATATAATCATCAATATATTTCATCTCATCTTGTACTGTAGTTATGGTATTTTGATCTAGATTAATTGTAACCTGCAGTATACTAATAAATGCCTTTGTTACCTCAACTATGTTTTTTGCCTTAATACTTTGTGCTAGATAAATAATAGTATTTAAAGTATTACAAATAAAGTGCGGATTTATCTGAGCCATAAACAGCTTCATTCTCAAATCATTTTCGCTCTTTTGCTGCTGTATTGATTCTGATATGTTAATTTGCACATTACTAACTATTTTATTAAATACATTTGCCATCTCGGTTAATTCATCCTTGGTGTTAATCTCTATTCTGGTATCAAGCTTTCCTGCCGATACCCTTTTCATGCCGTTGATCATTATGTGCAGTGGATTAGTTATTCTATAAATAATAGGTAAAAATACAAGTATTGTCATTAAAATGCAGCCCAAAATTATATATAAAAAAACCTCATTAATTTTGCTTAATGCACGAGCAATTTCAGATTTTGGCAAAACCCCATATAACGTCCAATTCTGCTCAGAAATTTTGCGAATAAAATAATAGTTATCATCTTTTAAAGTCCCGTCGACTTCGCTGTTTAGTGCAATACATTGTTTATATGCTGCTTCAACTTCGGCCGTATCAGTTATGCTTGTAGTAATTATTTTGTTGTTCTTATCCAGAAGCATCAAAGACGGGTATTGATCACTTTGCAGCATTGTAACAGAGAGAAAGGAGTCAAAATTTAATTTGAGTATCAGCCTTCCAAATTTTATGTTTACATTGTCTTTATTAATTAAATCAATTACATAATGAATCTCTCTCCCAAGTTGTGGAGTAGACCTATATATTACTCTTTGGATTTCTGTTGAGAACCCTTTCTGATCCTTTGTTTTTAAAAAATTCTGATACCACTGATCCTCAACACTATAGGGTTCTTCTTCATCACCAATTATCGTGTTATCATTCTGAACTATATACATGTCTATAATTGTATTTGGGCGTAGTCCGGAGTAATATTTTAATAGTTGTTGCAGATCCCTGATATTAGCATAATATTTAATGCCCTTCAGAGAGTTCTTATTTCTAAGCATTTTTTGAAATGTATCATCCATTGTCATCACCGTTGTATAATCCTCTATATCACGAATATACGTACTGACATTTTCAGAAATCTTGTTCATGGTATAAGAATTTTTATTAATTTCCTGTACCTCTAAAACCCGACTTATATAGTAATATATTGTTCCACTACACACACATACTGAGGTCAGCACAGCGGCTATAACAATCATTAGAATCTTTATATTTATGACAGGAAACCTTTGAGCAATTTTGTTAAACATTTCAACTCCCCCATTTTATTTGTTAATCAACTAATTCCTGTACTGACTTGGGGTTCGACCTGTGATCTTTCTAAAGGTATTACAAAAATGCTGCACAGTTTGAAATCCAAGCATGTCTGCAATTTCATAAATCTTATACTTTTGCGTTTTTAGCAGTTCTTCTGCTTTAGTAATTTTTTTTTCATTTAGGTATGTTTTATAATTTACTCCAACTTCCTTTTTAAAAATCTGACATAGATATACATCATTAATTCCAACATAATCTGCAATATCATTTAGCGAAAGATTTTTTGATAGGTCTTGGTTTATATACTTTAAAACTGATATCATTCTAGGAGAATATTTATTACTTCTGCTCAAATATATTTCATCTAGCATTTCCACAAACACACAGTACACATCTTCTATATATGAGCATTTCTCAATCATCTTATAGCATCTATTCACGTTTACATTCACGAGTTTATATAATAAGCCTGCTATTATGTCTATATCCATATTATACAACTTCATTTTGGACATATTTACATGAACCTCTAGCAGCAACTCTCTCAGACTGTTCAAGGCCACTTGATAGTTCCATGTATCCAGGGCATTTCTAAAAGAATTTAATAAATTATCCCTCTCTGCGACGCAATCGCCTTCTGCAATGCTTAGCCGCCCACAAAAGAATAGAGTATTTCTCTTTTTAAAGAATTTGTTTTTGAGAGCATCAAATGTTTCATAGTAAGCAGTCCTCAGATCTTCATATTCAGTAAGCACCCTGCTAACACCAATATATACGTTTGTGCTGTACTGATCCTTCACATAATTTTGAATTCCAGAGCAGGAACTAAGCAGCATGCCTTCCTTTCTTCTATGGCTGACAACTTCAGTCATAGAATATAAAAGCACAGCTTTATTATCTTTAAACATCAACAGCTCGCAGTTTGCTTTATCCTGAATATAAAAGGACTCAAGTAGATTCTTAAAACTAAAAAAATTATTTTTAAATAGTTTTGATTCCAACTCAATATCAAAATCCAAATTGAAGATGTAGGTACTGTTATTTCTGAACGGTATCTTATATTTACCTAGTAAACAGTTAAAACTATATCCACTTAGTCCGATATTTTTAACATCTTCAAGCTTAAATAGCTTTTCAAATTCTTCCCATCTCAGAGGCGCAATTTCCTGGATTCTACTTTCCAGTATGTTGTGTATACGTACTAATTCCTTGGACAAGTTTTCTTCACTCATCTCATGCTTGAGGATATACGATTTGACTTCTAGTTTTATTGCTTTCTGTGCATATTGGAATTCATTATAGGAAGTCAAAAGAATAATAAGACAATTTGGATTGATACTTAAAATGTCATCTGCCATATCAAGGCCATTCATCTCGGGCATAACAATATCTGCAATTACTAAATCAGGTTCAAATTCCTTGTATTTTTGAACACCTTCCTTACCGCTCCTTGCTTTACAAACAATCTTAAATCCGAATTGTTCAAACTCTACAATATTGCTAAGATACTCAAGAGCAAGCATTTCATCGTCAACTATCATAATCTTAAACATTTAAACCCTCCTCACCAATTGCATTATTCCTCTTTCAAATACTATATTATCAGATATTTCGACAAGTAGTATTTAATCATTTGTTATTATTGAACACGAAAGAAACCTCTGATGTCATTTCATAATTTAGAGGAAACAGAGATCCCATCGTTTCAAAATGCCAGCTATAATATTAGCAAACAAACAACCTATTATTCCGCTACATAAATGAGCTATTTATTTAATATGTGGACGATAGCATCTGCAATACTGCTCAAAATTAAATTACATGATACAGCTCCAGCATCCAAAAACCCTCTTGACCGTTCACCAAGTCTGCTAGCTCTGCCTACCATGGCAACCATGTCCCTTGTAGATTCCTTACCAATTTCTGCAGCTGCTTTCATTTCGGTCAAAGCCCGCTCAAAAGTTAAATTATTTTCTATTGCCTGATTATATGCTTCGAGCGCAGGTACCAAAGTATCCATTAGTGTCTTATCCCCTACCTTTGCACTCCCGATTTTACTGACTCCATCGGTAGCTTTTCCTAGCATATTTGCAAAAATTATTATGTCTATATTCTCTTTGCAAGCACAAACCTTAGACATCTCAATAAAGAATGTCCCGTACAAAGGTCCCATTGAACCCCCTATTTCCATCAGTAAAACCCTACCCAAAGTTTTCAGAGCTGATGATAAGTCCTGATCTCCACCGGTCAATCTTTCCTGGCAAATAGTGAAACCCTTATTCATGTTGATTCCATGGTCTCCATCACCAATTGCTCCATCTACTTCACTGAGATAATTCTTGTTGTTCTGTATCACCTTTATACAGCTATGTACTATATAACCGCCCTTGCTACTTAAAAAATATTCCAAGTGATTTCAACTCCCTTCAAAATTCGGATATACTATAGTTATTTGGCAAACTGCTTAAAGCCCATTGTGTTTGCCTCTTCATCAATTAAGCCCTTAAGTTCATCATCAACCTTCATAAGAGACAACGTTGCACCCATCATTTCCAATGAGGTAAAGTAGTTGCCCACATATGATTTATAAACCTTAATACCCAGATCAGTAAGGGTTTTTTCAATTTCGTTATACAAAATATATAGCTCCATAACAGGAGTCGCACCCAATCCAGAAACTAATGAAACCACCTCGTCGCCTTCAACAAAAGGATAGTCTGGCAAAACCACATCCAACATCATCTGTGCCATTTCGCAGGCTGATGTTAGATTGCAAATCTTTATACCAGGCTCTCCATGATGTCCGATACCAACTTCCATTGTTCCTTCTTCTATTTTGAAGTTGGGCTTACCAACTGCAGGAATGGTGCACGACGTCAATCCAATTCCTATACTGCGTGTATTATCAATTGCTTTTTGAGCAGCAGCTATAACCTCTTCAAGGCTTCCGCCTTGAGCTGCCCTGGCTCCTCCAGCCTTCCACATAAAAATTTCTCCTGCAACACCACGCCTTTTTTGTCTCTCCGCTTTTGGTGCAGAAGCTACGTCATCATTGGCAACAACAGTTTTAACCACTATTCCGTCGTCGTCTGCAAGCTCAACTGCCATTTTGACATTCATATTGTCTCCGGCATAGTTTCCATACAGACATGCTACGCCTTTTCCTGCATCAGCTTCCTGAAAGGCATTGTAAAAAGCCATGGCGGTTGGTGAAGAAAATATTTCACCAACTGCAACCACATCAACCATATTTTTACCCACATAGCCTACAAATGCGGGCTTATGGCCTGAGCCTCCTCCAGTAACAATGCCTACCTTTTCCGGCACAGGTGCATTTATATATTTTATAACTTTTGGATTTGATGTTTTCTTTAATATATCTGAATGCGTCTTTATAAATCCCTCAAGCATACCTTCAACTACCAAATTAGGATCGTTTATAATTCTTTGCATATGTAAAACTCCTTTCTTTAATACAAGCCTTAGCATGAATATACTTAGGCTTGTTCACACTTAATCTTGTTCATGCAAAAACTTTTGTTCATATTCAGTGATTTTGTTTACCTTACTTGTGGAGCCTCCACCTTGGAATTCTGATGCAAGCCAAATATCAATCAGACTCTTGGCAAGCTCCTCCCCTATAATACGTGCACCCATAGTAAGGATTTGAGCATCATTACTCTTTCTAGCCCTCTCGGCAGAATAACAATCATGACATACCGCCGCTCTTATACCTGGAACCTTATTCGCAACTATAGCCATTCCTATGCCTGTACCACAGATTAAAATCCCCCGTTCATTATGACCTTTAGCAACGCTTTGAGCTACTTCTACAGCTATGTCAGGATAAAATACAGGCTGTATATCATGTACACCAAAATCGGCAACTTCAATTTTCTTACCCTTCAAAAATTCCTTTATTATTTCTTTCAAATAAAACCCTGCTTCATCACAACCTATTGCAATCTTCATACATCTATCAAACCTTTCTTATTATGGAATCAGTACAACTTTAAGTGAGCCTTCACCTTTTTCTGCAACAGAGAAAGCATCCTTCCACTGAGTTAACGGGAACTTGTGAGTTACTACCCCCTCGGTAGGAAGCTTGCCGCTGTCAATCCACCCAATAACTGTTTCATAACAGTAAGGACTTAAGTGTGCTCCAAAAATATTCAGTTCTTTTCTGTCGCTTATAATACTCCAGTCAACTGTTGTTAGCTCATTAAATACGCTGAACTCAACAAATGTTCCCATCTTACGAATTGCCTGGAGGCCCTGGTGAACACTTTTAGGGTGACCTGTAGCTTCAATATACACGTCACAGCCATAGCTTTCGGTCATATCATTTATTTTACTGATGACATCTTCCTTTGAAGGATTCATAACGAAATCTGCGCCAAACTTTTTTGCTATAGCCAGTCTGTCATCCTTCATGTCAAGTACAACAAGAGCCTTAGGATTTCTCTGCTTTATAGCCCCTATCATTCCCAATCCCAAAGTACCTGCTCCTGAAAGAACCACCACATCATCATTGCATATATTTGCTCTATCCACACAGTGTTTCGAACATGAATATGGTTCAATTAAAACGGCTTTTTCCATTGGAATGTCTTTTGAAACCTTATAATTAAGTGATTCCTTTGGTAGAATCATATATTCTGTCATGCCGCCATTTACATTGTTTTGGAACCCATAGACATCATGCTTTTGGCACATCCAATATCTTCCTGTCCTACAGAATTTACATTCATTACATGGAACAATTTGTTCCGAAACAGCACGGTCACCTATGCTAAAGTTGCCTCTTACGTTTTCCCCCAATGCAACAACGAAACCTATAAATTCATGTCCGGGTACCATTGGTGCTTTTATATATGGAGGATTGCCCTCTCCACCCCAAAAGCTTGGTGCCCCGTGAAATGCCTTTAAATCTCCTGCGCAAATTCCACATGCTTCAACCTTTATCAATATTTCACCCTCACCCGGTGTAGGTACATCCATCTCAACCAACTGATAATCTCCGGGTTTATACGCTACCAATGCTTTCATTTTTTTGGGAATAGATTCAGTCATATTTAAAACTCCTCTCGAACTTTGAATTGCTAATTACTAATGAATACGGATATCCTGTTTCTTGAGTGCTGTTTGTACCTTGTCTATATCAACGAATCTAGGAGCTACTTTGTCTCGTATTGAAATTGCAGCTGCAATTCCTGTTCCCTGTCCTGTAATTGAACAGAAGTTCATTTCCCTTGTTGTTGCAACAGCTGCACGTGTTCCCGAAATACATCTTCCAGCAACCAATAAGTTCTCTACTACCTTTGGAACTGTGATACCGTATGGCACCTCAAAATAAGCATCTGTATCAGGTACTATTATTGTCCCCAGACCATCAGAATGTACAGGAAATACCCCTATGGAATCACTGAATTTTGCCTGATGGATAGTATCAAATCTAGAGATTGTATACTCTCCCTTGATTCTTCTCGTTTCACGTACTCCTATCTGCATAGCAAAAGTACGTAGCTTTGCATTTTCAAAGCCCTTCTGATGCTTTTTCAAAATATCCAATATATATAAAACTCTTTTTCTAAGGTACATTTCTGCAAAGGTCAAATGTTTAACATTTGTAGCATCAAATTTGCCATCCCACCAACTGACCCCATTAATTGCAGTTGCTTCACCTGCAGCCGTCAATTGGTTGTACTTAATGTCAAAGCGCTTGTTTCCTGGCATTTCACCACAATCTATTGCTTCTTTGAACGGCATCCAAAGCCCTTCCAGAGTAAACGGATTATTAACCGTTTCTGAAAAGTTGCTGACATACTGATTGAATGCACTTACGTCTATTCCACTTGCTCCGAATACAAGCGTTGTACCCATCATTCGTCCGTCATATGGATCGCCCTTGTCATAAGGGACTCCTGAATAACAAGCAATGTCCCCATCACCTGTGCAGTCAATAACCCTTTTAGCCAATATTGCCATTCTTCCTGATTTACTTTCTGTATAAATACCTTTGATTTCATTGCCTTCCATAATTGGATAGACACCCATACAATGCAATAATGGTTCAACTTTATTTTCCTCAACCATTTCGTCACATACAACCTTGAACCGATCTGCATCATGTGACATGCCCAATCCTGGTGGGTTATGCATGCACGGCTGCGAAATTCCCTGTTGTACCGCTCTACTCTCAATTTCAGATAAAACTGTTTTAGACTCAACTGTCTTAGGCATTCTATACCATGATGGAGGCTCTACTGCACAAACTGTAATATTTCCCCCAAAGCAGCCGTACCTTTCCACAAGCATCGTTTCCATTCCCATTCTTGCAGTTGCAATTGCAGCCGATAAACCTGCAGGTCCACCACCTACCACCAGAACATCTACTTTTGCAAATATAGGAATATCCCGGGCAGGCTCAGTTATATATTTAATTTCCTTCATTGGAAATCTCCTTTAATAAAAAAATATCAATATTACTAATTAATGCTGTTGTGTCCCTTGAGTGTCATATGTTTGTCTCCCTTGTACTGACGTGTTTTATCTCCATCTATATCACAGCCAAGCTCATCTAGTAAGCTACGAATCATTCGTCCATCAACTTCCCGAGCTTTTGTTCCGTTTGACACAATTGAGCCTGCAATACCTGCCGCCTGTCCAAGCACCATCATTTGCGCCATTCCAAGAGTAGATTGTGCCCCCGCATCAACGGAAATCGACTTTCCTGCAACAATAAGATTATCTACATTCTTAGGAACAAGTGCTCCATATGGAACTTCAAACCAGTCATTTTGTTCTGTTAGAACACGAATTCGATCCAGATTCGATGAACCTAAGGTCAACTCACAGGATGGTCCCGAGGATCTCAGTATTCCATTATCAAACTTCCTCAGGTTTTTGCAGTCCTCAAAAGTTAATGTCTCTTCTCCAATTATTCTTCTAGGATCAAGCTCAGAAACATGATTTGAACATCTCAATAAGTAGCAGTTCTCCATACCCTCAACATATTTACGGAAGAACTCAATATGTATAAACAACTTTTTATGAGCTTCCATTTCAGCTCTTGTTATACTTTTCACATCATTGCAGCCACACTTTTTAACCCTAATAGTATTTGCAAAGAATGTCCCTTCACGTAGTCCATTTACTAAATCCCACAGCTTATCTTCATTGCTTAATTCTAAATACTCACTTTTTGCTTTTAATATGGCATCTTTGAAATAGCAATCACGCTGTAAATGTGCTTCCACCCTTTTAATATCTACGTTTCCGATAATATAGGTATATATAAGCGGTATCTCATTAGTTTTAGCTGCTTCAAAACTTGCACCAGCTTTTAATGCAATTTGTGCATCCCCTGTGCAGTCAACAACGGCCTCTGCCAGAAGTGCACCTTTTCCAGCCGCATTTTCTACAATCACGCCCTTTATGATTTGTTTCTCCATAATTACATCAACAACAAGAGAATGCATAAGTATCTCGCATCCAGATTTAATTAAAATATCCTCTGTTAGAAACTTAAAGTATTCTGATTCAGGGAAATAATTTACTCCAAAGCCTTCCACATCAACCATCTCAGCCGAATCCAATCCTGCAAACCTAAGTTTTGCCAATAATTCATCCATCATACCTCCAATCGATACATAACCTGGGAATGCACCGCCAATCGATAATCCGGCTGCATACGAAACCATTCCGCCCATAAATGCGCTTTTTTCAATAACTATTGTTTTAACTCTTCTCCTGGAGCTTGCGGCAGCCGCAGTCACACCAGCTACACCGCCTCCAATCACGACAACATCGCCTTCCCAAATTATTGGAATCTCATGGTTGCCTGAAATTAACTTATCTCCATTAATTTGATATTTCTCATTCAATTAAGATAACCTCCCTTATTTCATAACTTTTATAAATGCAAAAAGGTACTAACCCCTAACATCTTACTTCTGCTCAGAAAATAAGATGTTAAAAGCTAATACCTTAGACACGATAAAGATATGCATCCTTATCCTATATAAAAACCAAACTAAAATCCATGATTCGGGCATGGAACTTTGTAGTAAACTCACTTCAACTACGAACTAAGTAAATTTCTTGAGTAAATGGTAACACACTGCTACTTTTACGTCAATATTTTTTTTTACTCACTTATTCAATTATTCAATATCAAATCCATTGCTCTCAATAACCTTCTTATACCAGTAACCACTCTTCTTAATGGTTCTCTTTTGGGTCTCATAATCAACATGAACAATTCCAAATCTCTTTGAATAGCCATACGCCCATTCAAAATTATCCATCAGAGACCATAGAAAATATCCTTGAAGATTAACGCCTTCTCCAATAGCACGATGAGCTTCAGTTAAGTATCTGGTCAAATACTCCACCCTATTAGTGTCTTCAACCTCTCCATTCCTACTGACCATATCTCTAAATGCAGCACCATTTTCTGTAATATATATTTTAACTCCCTTATAATCCTTATGAAGCCTAAGCAACAAATCGTGTAGACCCTCAGGGTTCATGCCCCATCCCATCTCGGTAAAATCTTTTCCGAAAAACTCTTCCTTGACTTCAACAGGCCAAGCATTGCTGTCACTGCTAATAAGCATGCTAAAATAATTATTCAGTCCCAAAAAGTCCACAGGTGCACTGATGATTTCTAAATCCTCAGGTGTAATCTCAGGCAATACACCTTTACTCTTATAGCAATCAATAACTTCCTGCGGATAAGATCCTTTGAAAACAGGGTCTGCAAACCATCTGTTCAAGACTGCATGTGACAGCTCGGCAGCTTTAATGTTTTCAGGTGAATCTGTCTTGGGATATGGATAGTTCATATTCAAGGTAATACCTATTTCGCCATCGAACCCCATCTCTCTATAAGTTTTTACTGCCTTTCCATGAGCTAGTAGCAAATGATGAGATACCAGCACAGCTGTTTCATAGTCTTTCAATCCAGGAGCATGCCTTCCAACCCAGTTCCCAACGAATGCTGTACAATAAGGCTCGTTAAATGTTATCCACATTGGAACAATGTCACCTAATTGTGAATATACATATCTTGCATACTGTTCAAAGTAATCAGTTACGGCACGATTAGCCCATCCGCCTATATCTTGCAATTTTTGCGGTAAATCCCAATGATATAGAGTTACTGCCGGTTTAATACCATTTTTAACTAATAACCCAATCAAATTCTTGTAAAAGTTCATTCCATTTTTATTTGGTTCTCCAAATCCAGTAGGAAAAATTCTTGACCACGATATAGAAAGACGGTAAGATTTCAGACCCAATTTCTTCATTATTTCAATATCCTGTTCATATAGGTGATAATGATCACAACCTACATCTCCGCTACTACCATCTGAAATATTTTCAGCTCTTCGGCAGTAACGATCCCATATAGATTCACCACGGCCATCCTCATCAAAAGCTCCTTCAATCTGATACGCAGCAGTAGCTGATCCCCATAAAAAATTTTGTGGAAAATTAATTTTAGACATATAGATACCCCTTTTTAGTATATATTGTATTTCACTTATCAAAATTTTATTTCGTTTATTTGATATTAACATATTGCATATTAAAAATCTATTTTTAAACAAATTTTCTTTAATTGTAATTTTATGATTTTATTTTATATTTGAGGATTGTGATTTTACTATGCGAAATTTTATTTCATTCCATTGAAACTTTTAAAAAAATGTGCTATTATTCTGTTAATATCAAAATCTAATTTTACTATGTGAAATAAAGGAGAATGTCATATGAAAGTATCTGAAGTTTTAGTAAGAATTTTGGAGATTGAGGGAATTACTGATATTTTTGGTATCCCTGGAGCGGGGATAAACTCATTCTATCAGTTTTTGGGTCAGAGTTCAAAAATTAAACACTACACTGTAAGACACGAAGAATGCGCTGTGCATGCTGCCAGTGCATATTTCAGATCAAGTGGAAAGTTGGCTGCGGCATCCTGTACTTCCGGCCCAGGTGCAACAAACTTTGTCACAGGCTTATACACTTCAAATATAGATTCTATTCCTCTAATCGCTATTACTGGTCAGGGTAATACAGCACTGATTGGTAAGGATGCCTTCCAGTGTGTCAATATGGTTGATATTGCTCGCCCTGTATGTAAAGCTGTTTTCTGTATTACAGATGCTAGCAAAGCAATTGCAATATTTCAAAACGCCTTTAAAATAGCAAGGGAAGGTAAGCCCGGTCCTGTCGTTCTAGATTTTCCATTAGATATTCAGCAGACAGAAATAGAATTTGATCCAACGACATATAAGCCTCTTTCCTTTGAAAAACCAAAGGCTACCGATGCTCAGATTCAGCAAGCAATAGATATGCTGACTGCAGGCAAAAACCCCGTAATTATTATGGGTGGTGGTGTTGTATTGGCTAATGCATGTGATGATATAGTCCGTTTTGCAGAAATACTTCAAATACCTGTGATTACTACTTATATGGCAAAGGGCGGTATTCCAATTAATCATCCTTTAAATGCAGGGCATGCAGGTATTCAAGTAGGCCAGCCTATCGGAAACAAGATACTTTGTGACTCTGATGTTGTTCTTGGTATTGGTTGCAGATTCACAGATAGACACACAGGCGCTCTAAAAGAATATAAAGGTGATAGGAAGTTTATTCATATCAATATCGAACCTTCTGAGTTAGACAAGATTTTTAAAGCAGATCTTGGAATTGTATCTGATGCAAAGATTGCAATTGAAATGCTTATTGAAAAAGCGAAAACTGTTAAAGCTGTTCCTTCAGAGCGTGTAGCCCATATTCCACAACTAAGGGAAGAACTCAAAAGAAAAACAGATTATGAATGTGAACCTATTAAACCTCAAAGAGTATATGCCGAACTAAACAAATGCTTTGATGAAGATACAATGTTTACAACAGGCTGTGGTATTACTCAAATATGGTCCGGTCAGCTACAGGATACTAACAAGCCTAATAGATATCTTCCTTCAGGTGGATCAGGAACTCTTGGATATGACATACCTGCTGCTTTTGGTGCTATGATTGCAAGTCCGGGCAATAAGGCTGTTGCGGTTATGGGTGACTTTGGTTTCACCTTCCATATTCAAGAACTAGCTACCGCAGCAAAATACGACATTCCTTTAGTGGTTGTAATCGTAAACAATGCTTACCTTGGGCTTATTAAGCAAAATCAGAAATATGCATATGGTTATGAATATGCTGTTGAAATGAAGGTTAATCATACATTAATTGATTATGTTAAAATTGCTGAAGGCTTTGGTTGCGAAGCAGAGAGAGTATTTAAGCCAGGTGATATAGCTGCAGCTTTAGAAAGATCAAAAAAATCCAAGAAACCATATGTCATTGATATTGTATGTGAAGAACAGACAGATTGCTCCATGGGCGGAGCTATTAATAACATTCGCGAATTTGTTTAACCACTAAGTGCAAGAGCATAAGACTGTCCTAGTGTAGTCTTATGCTCTTGGCAAATCTCATATCATGTTAAACGTGTTATAATGGATTTAGTCTTAAGACCATTATATTCTGATTAACTAAAAAGGAGTTCAAACATGATTGAATCCATAAAAAAATATATGAAGGTTGGATTAATTCATTTTATGGCATATCCAACTACCATAAAGGGTGAAGGTCCTATTGAAGAGACCATTAAAAAAATAGCTGTTGATGATTACTTTGACGCTATTGAAATTACATGGATTAAAGATGAAATTGTAAGGAAAAATGTTAAAAATATGCTACAAAGCTCGCATTTGACCGTAGCATATGGTGGTCAACCAAGGTTACTTACTACTGGTATGAATATAAATAATTTAGTTGAAGAAAAACGCCTTACGGCTGTTGGAACTTTGAAAAGCGGCATTGATGAGGCTTATGAAATGAGTGCTGTAGGCTTTGCATTTTTATCAGGAAAATACTTAGAGGAATCCAAGGAACAATCATATCAGGCTTTGGTAAAGTCAACGAAGGAATTATGTAGGTATGCAAAGTGTAAGGGTGATTTGAAGATTGCACTTGAGGTTTTTGATTACGACATTGACAAAAAGTCTATTATAGGACCTGTTGCGTTGGCAAAACGCTTTGCAGAGGAAATCAGAGCAGAATATGATAACTTTGGTTTAGTGGTAGATTTGTCACATATTCCAATGATACATGAAACAAATGAAGAAAATTTGCTACCTATAAAAGACTATATTATTCACGCTCATATGGGCAATACAGTAATTAAAGATCCAGGCTGTGAAGCTTATGGTGACACACATCCTAGGTTTGGCTTTCCAAATTCTGAAAATGATGTTGATGAACTAGTAGCATATCTCAAAACACTAATCAAAATTGGATTTATCAGTGAAGAAAAACGTCCAATTGTGAGCTTTGAAGTTAAGCCTTGGGGTGATGAGGATTCCGACATTGTTATTGCAAATGCAAAAAGAGTATTAAACCTTGCTTGGGCAAGAGTATAGGAGGGGTTATAAATGAAAATTGTAGTATTAGATGGTTATACCTTAAACCCAGGAGATTTGAGCTGGCAAGGGTTTGAGCGATATGGCGTGATTACTGTATATGATAGAACAAGTAAAGAAGATATCATTAGCCGAATAGGCGATGCAGAAGTAGTTTATACAAATAAAACTCTACTTACAAATGAGATTTTTACTGCATGTCCTTCTATAAAGTTTATAGGTGTATTGGCAACAGGCTATAACGTAGTAGATACAGCATCTGCTAAAGCTCATGGTATTGTCGTCACAAACATACCAACCTATGGAACAACCGCTGTTTCACAATTCGCCATGGCATTGCTGTTGGAAATATGTCATCATATTGGTGCACATAGCGATAGCGTTAGCCATGGATCATGGGAAAATAGCTCTGACTTCTGCTACTGGAATTTTCCTTTAATTGAACTCGCAGGAAAAACAATGGGAATTATAGGTTTTGGAAGAATAGGATTTGAAACTGCAAAAATTGCTGTTGCTTTAGGAATGAATGTTCTGGCATATGATGCTTTTCCAAACAAATCATGTGAGAGTGACAAAATACGTTTTACAGAATTGAATGAGCTATTGGGTTCAGCTGATGTGATATCTCTCCACTGCCCTCTTTTCCCATCTACTCAAGGAATAATAAACAAGAATAATATTGCTAAAATGAAGGATGGAGTTATAATAATAAATACCTCTCGTGGTCCTTTGATTGTTGAAGAGGAGCTTGCTGCTGCTCTTAATTCAGGAAAGGTTTACGCTGCTGCTGTTGATGTTGTTTCTACCGAACCTATCAAGAGTGATAACCCACTTCTTCATGCGAAAAACTGCATTATTACTCCCCATATTGCCTGGGCACCAAAGGAATCGAGAACTCGACTCATGAATATTGCTGTAGACAATCTTAGTGCATTTATTTCAGGAAAGCCTGTAAATGTAGTTAATAGCTAGATATTGCATTCTAATTAATTTTTCAATATTTTACTTAAATGTTGATTTGCATTAATAATATTATTTTCACAAAGCTTCTACCTCTTTTCATTGAAAAAAGACACGAATTGTCCAAATGTTTTGGATAATTCGTGTCTTTTTTATTAATGTTCAAATAGTTTTTATAATCAAAATAAAATATATTACAAATCTAATGTTGCTTAGCTGTGTACTAGATAGACAAGATATTGCTCAATCTAAGTAGCTCTTCGTCAATATCCTTGGTCATTGAAAGTGCTTCCTCGATTTCTATATCAACAACCTTCCCATCCTTTACAGATACAATCCTGTTATAAACACCATCTTTAAGCAGTTCAACTGACCTTGCGCCCATAACACTTGCCATTACCCTATCTCTAACAGATGGGCTTCCGCCTCTTTGGATGTATCCTAGTACTGTTCCCCTTGTTTCAATTCCAGTAAGATCTTCTATCTTTTTTGCCAGTTCAAGAGCTCCTCCTATTTTTTCAGCAACTCCCTCTGCAAGAATAATAATATAGTTTTTCTTACCTTTATTTCTACCTTCAATTATCTTTCTGATAATATCTTTATCAAAATCAAACTCTTTTTCAGGCAGTAATACTACCTCAGCTCCTCCTGCTATACCCACATTTAATGCTATATGCCCTGCATTTCGTCCCATAACCTCAAGTACACTACATCTCTCATGAGAATATGCAGTATCTCTGATTTTGTCCAATGCGTCCTGAACAGTATTCATTGCTGTATCATAACCAATCGTGTATTCAGAACTAGCAATATCATTGTCAATAGTACCGGGGAGACCCATGACCTTCATGCCAAATTTGCTAAAATCTCTAGCACCTCTATAGGAACCATCTCCACCAATTACAACAAGTGCGTCTATTCCAAACGCTCTTGAGATTGACATCGCTTTCTGCATGCCTTCTTCTGTATTAAAAGCCTTACATCTGGCAGTTTGCAGTATTGTTCCTCCACGGTGAATAATATCAGATACACTTCTAGCAGTCATTTCAGAAATATCTCCACAAATCAATCCATTATAGCCTTTTCTTACTCCAAGCATTTTAAATCCATAGTATATTCCAGTTCTAACTACTGCACGAATAGCAGCATTCATACCCGGTGCGTCTCCACCACTTGTAAGTACTCCAATCGTTTTTATGTCACTCATAATTTTCCCTCCTAAGACCCTGTTCAAACTTTTAATGTTAGAATCATACATATATTATCTGTTTATGGTCTTCACCATTGAAGCAACACTAAACCAAATAACAAATTTACCTCTATATTATAAAACAACAATCAATAAAAACCCATTGTAATTTATTATAAACTAATATAAGTCTATAGACAATATGATTGTGTGTTTTTACTATTATTACTATTATTTATCACCGCTACCTAGAGCTTCTCCTGCTATGATTTTAGTTTCAAAACCAGCATTTGTTTGCTCAATAATATCCTCATCAATTATTACCTTATTACTTTTAAAAAACAGCAAAACTGTAGAACCACCAAATTTAAAAAATCCCTTTTCTTCTCCCCTTTGAAGTCTGCTATCAGGGACATATGTTTGGATAATTGAGCCAACAGAGGTAGCGCCCACCTCAACATATAAAACATCTCCAAAATTATCTGTTTTGAAAATACTGTATTCTCTCTTGTTCCTACAGAAAACCTCTGGAATTTTTCTCAGAGCTACAGGATTCACTGAGTAATATTCACCTTTAACTTTTTTGGGTTCTCCGCATATACCGCTATCAAAAAAGTGAAACCTATGATAATCTACAGGACAAAGTCTCAAAACCAAATATGTCCCGCCCTGATACTCATTCGCCAACTTTTCATTTTGTAATAACTCAGCTAAACTGTAGCGCATACCCTTTATTTGTATGATATTTTTGCAGTTAATATCATTCCATGCCTGTAAACGCCCATCACAAGGTGATAGTAGCCTATCATCTGATCCGCAAAAGCTTCTGGCAGAGCTCTTTAATTTTCTCGCAAAAAAATCGTTAAAGCTACTGAAATTCTCTAAATTATTAACGCACTCTTTCATATCAATTGAGAAATTCTCAGCAAATTTTGAAATGCTCATTTTACTTAGCCTGGTATCACAAAAGAAGCCAGTTAATGCCGAATATATTTTTCTTTTAACCAGCAGCTCAAGCCCAAGATTACCAGCCTTTGTTGAATACAAGGCGTTTAGTAACTTACCCCCTGCCACTTTCTCAATATCGTATTGTTTTGTTTTTCTATTATATATTTTAATCATTTTGTTCTCTTTTCTGTTTCAGAATACACGTTTGAATTACAAAGTACAATTTATAGATAAATAGAGTTATATAAGAATATTTTCTTTCTTCTTTTGGTAATGGCATATTAAACACACTCCTTAGAATTTATAAGATAGAAAATATGTGTTAATAATTATAACATATTTTCCTGTTTTTATGTTCCTAAGAATAAGTCATATTTAGGAGTCAACCGACAAAATGCTTCTTTCATAAACGGAAACTCCTCTTGCGACAAGTTGACATAATAGATGTCATTTGTTCAATTAGTTTTATGCATCTTATCAATCTGAAATTAAATTCATTTTCTCAACAGTAGCTTCAATAATTGAATCAATATCTGCATAGCCATGGTATCTAACGTACATTACTGCTTTTCCTTTAGAAGCAAATACTTCTTTAAATTCATTTACCTCATGAACAACGAGTTTATCAAAATATGTATGTTTCATTTCTATGAAATCTCCACCTTCATATTTCATACCATATCTTTTAATTAAATCAGATAGTACCCCTTCATTCATATAAGAAAAATTTATCTTATACGCCCATGTGGAAATGCTAGGTGAATATGCCCCACTGCCATCCTTCCACATTTCATTAGGTACAACACCTCGTTCATCAGATTGGTACTGCAAAGGTGCGAATAGACTCCAATCATAGCTATAACGATTACCCCAATCAATATTATCCCGAATATGGGAAGAGCTTTCTCGAGTCAATTCAGTATTTTGCTCAACATCTGCCAATCTTACAATAGGTAAATCGCTACTAGCTACTGGTAATGTTTTAGTATCACTCATGACAAGTTGTATCACAGGAAGTATCGCCCCGAAAATAGCAAGAGCAATATAAAAACTAGCTACGATTAGCTTTAACTTATGTTGTCTTTTCCATGGTGCAGTGTGATTGATCGGCTTTCCCTCTGAAAGGGTCTTTCGTAAAGCACGTATGGAAATGGCTGCTTGTAACGAATTATATACCACATATAATTCCATAATAATTAAAGTTGCTTGTTGAATAATTATTCCTTCAACTAAGGCAAGATAATGTGTCGAATGGTGAAACCAAACAGCAACCAGCATTCCTATACCTAATGCCGCTGCAATAGCAATTATGATCGCATTTTTCGCAAACTTTTTGTCAAGACGCTTTAAAGTATAAGCTTGCTCAGCGGGATCGGTGTGCAGTTCAGGCGCATTTGCTTCAACAGGTGATGAAAATACATTGAATTCTCCATAGCTTGTTACATAGTCCCAACCGCTTTCGGAATACATTTCTTTTTGTTCAGGTACTATTTTCTTACCCTGAGATACATCTATTCTATATTTCATCTGTTTAGGCTTACCTTTTGTAAACTTGACGAATTGAAATCCAACCTTTTTCAAATGCAAACCCTCCTGTGCCATATCAGAAAACCAGCTTTCATGCTCACCGATATTCCAGAAATCACTGGGTCTTAGCATACTTTTAACCTTATTCACCCACATCACCATCCTTTAAAATTATTCCATCTCTTACTAATGCGGTCAACCGGTTATACTCATTTTGAAGAGCTTCTTGTCCATCAGTTGTAATTGTGTAAACCTTTCTTCTACCGTCATCCTCTGATAGAGTAATGAGGCCTTCCTTTTGAATACGTGCAAGTACC
>Ga0209430_1000645_pt1 | contig 33150 bp, 28 predicted proteins | sample BarGraIncub1133A_FD_184504 | JGI IMG/M metagenome (GOLD analysis project Ga0209430, IMG submission 184504) | Arctic peat soil microbial communities from Barrow, Alaska - Barrow Graham LP Incubations 11-33A (SPAdes) (version 2) | ecosystem: Environmental > Terrestrial > Soil > Wetlands > Peat... | reverse complement strand
ATTGGAATATTCGCTATCGTTATATCTGAATTCTTTTGTTTTTCTTAGAATTCTTATGCTAAAGCGCACATTTAAGGATATTTTAAACATGGAATTCTCAGAAGTCGTGATTTGCTTCACGGATTCTATTTTAGCGTTCCGAAAGCTAATTTCGCAGTGACAGTCCTTGTGAAGAACGCTCCTCGCAAAGACAATACTGAGGAGAACGCTTCCTGTAAAGACAATCCATGTCGTACAGGGTTTCACTGAATCCAAAACAAGAATACCTATCATACCATCATTTTTTTCACTAATTTCCTAAATAGCTTATTATGAAATCGTTCGAAAAGGAATTATTTACAATCTATTTGCTTGTTGATCTGTTTATTCTGAACAGCTGTTTTGTCGTTTTCCATGTATATCGTCTTGATGCATTTCCGAATGTATTTCAGGAGCATCTGATGTATTTCCTTCATTTCAACATTAGCTGGATCTTAGCATATTATTTGTTCCCGGGGAAAAGCATTTTTCTGAAAAAAGGATTTTCGAATCGGATCTACAGAATCACCAAAAGGATGCTGATTTATATTGTTATCGCTTCTATTACCAGCTTCCCGTTCCTTGAGGAATATTCCGAGTACCATTTCTTTGTAGAATTTGTTGCTTTTTTCTATTTCACAACCATATGGGTTTATTTTCTTATCTATAAATACTTAAAACACAAACGGAAAAAAAGTTTAAATACGATTCGTGCAGTTATTATATCGACCGGTGAAAAGGCATCCCATTTGCGGAGGGTTCTTGAGAACAATCCTGCGCTCGGATATAAATTTCTTGGGTTTATTGTTCGTGATAATGAAGAATTCGACCAGGACGTTCTTGGAACCGTGCAAAACCTGGAGGAACTTATTTGCAAATACCAGATTAATATGGTCTTTTCAATCCCGGGTAAAGATGATCTGACATTTAATCAATTGCTTATTTCTAAATGTGATAAATATGGGTTGAGATTACGATTTGTCATGGATCATAACCACCCTTTTAAACTGCAGCAGAATTTCGCAACTGACTCCGAAATAGAACTTCTAAATCATCATAAAACTCCACGTGATTTTGTAGGGGCCAGAATTCAAAAAAGGATTTTCGACATCATCTTTTCTTCGTGTTTTATTCTTTTTGTATTTGCCTGGTGGCTTCCAATTATAGCCTTGATTATTAAACTGGATTCGAAGGGACCGGTATTCTTTCGGCAGAAAAGAACCGGTTTCAATAACAAAACATTCAGTTGTTTAAAATTCCGGACCATGCGGCCCAATTATCTTTCGGATATCAGGCAAGCCTCTGCAAATGATAATCGGATCACTCCAGTCGGACAGTTTCTGCGAAGGTCGCATATCGATGAATTTCCTCAAATTATTAATGTTTTTTTGGGACAAATGTCTGTAATTGGTCCGCGTCCTCATATGTTAAAACATACCGAGCAATATTCTGAATTGATTAAGCTTTACCTGATCCGCCACTATGTTAAGCCTGGTATAACGGGGTGGGCCCAGATCAATGGATATGTCGGAGAAACCGAAGAATTGTGGAAAATGGAGAAAAGAGTCGAATACGATATGTTCTATGTCGATAACTGGTCGTTACTCTGGGACTTCAAAATTATCTGGCGTACAGTATTTAAAGGGAATAGGATAAAAATGGAATCAACAAAATCAGATATCTTACTCCCTGTTCTCAAAGAAAGCAATAGAACGGAAAATGTTCGAAACGTTTCTGATAGTGTTTTATCAGAAATTTAGAGTTCGTAACTTCATTCTGTTGATGTGACTACACTTAATTTATTAGCCAGTAATAGATAGTTCCTTTTTTAGAAGAGTCAGGATTTGATACGAGCAAATATTCAATACTCGTTTGAGCATTGCTTAATTTGTAAATCAGAACGATTGAATAGCAATTTTGCCCGGTGATCGAAAGGTCGTCGGGCATTTTAATGTATATCAGATAATATCATTATTGTTTTGGCAGATCAGCAAATTATCGAAACGAAGTTCAGCGCAGCTAATTGTCTGGTTCGATTTCGTATTTTTGTCAAAATTTGATGATATGGGAAAACAAAACTGGAAACCGGGTAATATGGTTTACCCGCTACCTGCGGCACTGATCAGTTGCGGTGATATAAATGGCAAGATGAACCTGCTGACTGTCTCATGGTTGGGAACACTTTGTACCGATCCACCAATGTGTTATATTTCCGTTCGTCCGGAACGGTATTCGCATGATCTGATTAAGCAATCAGGGGAGTTTGTGATCAATCTGACAACTTCTGATATTGCGAAAGCCACCGATTGGTGTGGTGTGAAATCGGGTCGTGACTTCGATAAGTTCAAGGAAAGCGGCCTCACTCCGGCTGCTGCAACAATCGTAAACTGTCCCATCGTGGCCGAATCTCCAATTTCAATCGAGTGCAAAGTTAAAGAGATCAAATCGTTGGGTTCACACGATATGTTTATTGCCGATGTTGTCAATATCATAGCCGATGATCGGTTCATCGATTCCGAAACCGGAGCTTTCAATCTTGCCGCTTCAGGGATTATGGCTTATTCCCATGGAACTTATTATTCTTTAGGAAAGCGCATCGGCAAATTTGGATGGAGTGTGATGAAGGACAAAACAAAACTGCACACAAAGCGTTAAGGGATATTACAGGATCTCTGAGTCTTAATCCCTTCAACTCAGTTTTTACTGATTAAAATTTCAGCATTTATGGTATTTATCATACTTCTGCTAAAGTAAAATCAGTATAATTGGAAAACTTTGTTTTTCTTTTCTCTCCTGCAAAATATAATTTATAAGTATATGAAGGCCAATTTATTAATAGGACTATTTTTATTATCCGGTATGACGACAGGTTATTCTCAAAATGAAGTAAAAGAAACCAATCCATTTTTAGTGGAATGGAATACGCCACATCAGACGCCACCTTTTCAGGAAATTAAGCATGAACACTTTATCCCGGCAATTGATGCAACATTAAAAGAGGCTAAAGATGAGGCAGATGCAATTATCAACAATACTGATGAGCCCACCTTTCAAAATACAATTGTAGCGCTTGAGGTTGCCGGCGACAAGCTCGAACGCGTAACAAGCGTTCTGTTTAACCTTAATTCAGCTGAAACAGACGATGAAATACAGGCGATTGCACGCGAAGTTTCACCAAAACTTTCGGAATTTTCAAACTATATTACGTTGAACGAAAAGCTTTTTGGAAAAGTAAAAGCGGTATACATTCAACGGGAGAAACTTAATCTGTCACCTGAAGAACTTCAGTTGTTGGAGAAGAAATACCTTGGATTTGTGCGAAGTGGTGCCAATCTTGAAGGTGATGCGAAAAAACGATATGCTGAGATTACCACCGAATTATCGAAGCTTTCGTTGCAATTCGGTGAAAACGTTCTGGCTGAAACCAATGCTTTTCAGTTGTTGATTACTGATAAAAAAGATCTTTCAGGAATTCCGGAATCGGAGTGCGAGGCGGCAGCTCAAACAGCAAAGTCAAAAGGAAAAGTAGGATGGATGTTTACACTTCAGGGCCCCAGTTTTGTCGGTTTTATGAAGTATGCTGACAATGGCAAACTTCGCGAGCAAATGTATCGGGCATATACTTCACGTGGATTTCAAAAAAACGATAAAAATAACGAGGAGATCATCCGTAAAACGGTGAATCTCAAACTGGAAAAAGCCAAGCTACTTGGATTTAAAAATCACGCCGAATATGTTCTTGCTGAACGGATGGCTGAAAATCCAAAACGGGTGAACGATTTTTTGAATCAACTTCATTCCGCTTCACGTCCTGCAGCTGAAAAGGAATATGCAGAAGTGCTGGAATTTGCTAAAAAGCTTGGATTGAAAGATTCTTTTCAGCGATGGGATTGGAGTTATTATTCCGAAAAGCTCAAGAATGCGAACTATGGTTTTGATGAACAGCAGGTCAAACCCTATTTCCAATTGGAGAAAGTACGTGAAGGGGTTTTCGATCTTGCCAACCGACTTTACGGGCTCACTTTTAAAGAGAATAAGGCGATCCCGGTTTATCATCCTGATGCTACGGCTTACGAAGTGTACGATCAGGATGGGTCATTCCTTTCGGTACTTTACCTCGACTTCTTTCCGCGCGATGGTAAGAGTGGTGGTGCATGGATGAACGATCTGAGACCTGAAAGCAACGTGAATGGGAAAGTCATTAGACCTATTATCACAATTGTTTGCAATTTTACGAAGCCGACCGAAACGAAGCCTTCGCTGCTGACTTTTAATGAAGTCACTACTTTTCTTCACGAATTTGGTCATGCCTTACATGGCATGATGGCCAAAACAGCTTATCCGAGCCAGTCGGGAACCAATGTTTACCGCGATTTTGTAGAGTTGCCGTCGCAGGTAATGGAGAATTGGGCGACTCAAAAAGAGTGGCTTGACCTGTTTGCTGTGCATTATGTGACAGGCGAAAAGATTCCTGCCGAACTTGTTCAAAAATTGATTGATGCCGAAAATTTCCAGGCAGGATACGCCAGTGAACGTCAGTTGAGTTTTGGTATGAATGACATGGCCTGGCACTCGATCACAGAACCATTTCATGGAGATATCGTTTCTTTTGAGCAAAAAGCAATCGTCTCTACCGAATTTTTTGAACCGGTTGCAGGCAGTTGCCTCAGCACAGCTTTCTCCCACATTTTTGCTGGTGGTTATGCTGCGGGTTATTACGGATATAAATGGGCTGAAGTACTGGATGCTGATGCATTCTCGCAATTCAAGAAAAATGGCATTTTTGATAAAGCCACTGCCACTTCGTTCCGCAAAAATATCCTCGAGAAAGGAGGTACCGAACATCCGATGAAACTGTATGTTGCTTTCCGCGGACAGGAACCTTCTATTGAACCATTGCTCGAAAGAAGCGGACTGAAGAAGAAACAGTAAATAGACAATTCGTAAATGAAAAAAAGACTACTACTATACGTATTCCTTGTTGCAATAGGCTTTTGTGTTCAGGCGCAGGAAAAGTGGGATTTGGGAACATTTGTAAAGACGAAGGAGAATCCTATTGTCAAGGCAGACACCACATTGATATTTTTCTGTCCAATGAAGAAAGAACTTGTGAAATGGCAGAAAGCGGATGTATTCAATCCTGCTGCCATTGTTAAAGACGGTAAAGTGTACCTCTTCACTCGCAGCGAGGATAATCCGAAGGCTATTTTGGGTGGCCGTACGTCACGTATCGGATTGGCTGTTAGTGAAGATGGAATTCATTTCAAAAATTTCAAGGAGCCTGTGCTGTTTCCCGATAATGACGAGTTCAGCAAATATGATTATCCCGGAGGATGTGAAGACCCACGTATAGTTGAAACCGCTGAAGGTATGTATGTTATTGCCTATACAAGCTGGAATTACAAAATTCCGCGCCTCTCAATTGCTATATCTAAAGATCTGTTTCACTGGCAGAAAAAAGGCCCGGCTCTCGCAAAAGCATACAATGGTAAGTTTTTGGACCTGGCATCAAAATCAGCTTCTATCATCACGAAAATGGTCAATAACAGACCAATAGTAGCAAAAATTAAAGGTAAGTATTGGATGTATTGGGGGGAGAAATTTGTGAACCTTGCATGGTCCGATAACCTTTGGGACTGGAATCCACTCCTGGATAAAAACGGAGAACTAAAGAAGATCATGACCACGCGGCCCGGGAAATTTGACAGCGATCTGACGGAATGCGGTCCGCCTGCCTTAATGACAGACAAGGGCATCTTACTTCTCTACAATGGAAAAAATGCCGTAAATGAAAATGCAACCAGCACTTTACCAAAAGGAACTTATTCGGTAGGTGAAGTCCTGTTTGATCTGAATGATCCGGAAAAAATTATTCATAGGACAGATTCATATATACTTAAACCAACGCTTGCACACGAAATGACCGGACAATATGCCGCAGGAACAACATTTTCAGAAGGATTGGTCTTTTTCAAAAACAAATGGTTTTTATATTATGGCACTGCCGATTCTTTTGTTGGATTGGCTGTTTCTGAAAATAAATAATAGATTGGCTGAAATGATGGAATAAGAAAATTAAGATTTTAACCATCTTACCAGCTGTTGAATACGCCGTCAAGGTAAGAATACCTTGCATTTATATAGTCCTTCAGTTGTTTAACACCCAGTTCATAATTTTGTGGTGGTATGGCACCCTGTGGAAGGCTTTGCGTCGTGATATTCCATCTTTTGAAATTGGCTTCCTGTGAAAAATTTATTTTTGCAACCATCTGATCTGTAAAATCCAATAAAGTCAAAAGCTCGGTTTTCTTATTATTCCAGCGAAGTTTAACCGCTTTTTTTAAATCCGGCATCTTTCATAAATTGCTGAATCCAAACTTTCGGATCATGCGCATTCGTCGCCATTAGCTTACGGGTAACATCTCCCAGCCTTTTATCATTATTAAATGCAATATCAAAATCCCATATTGGCCCAAAATAGAGAAGCGGATCGTTACGGCGTTTAAAAATATAGGTGCTCCACCATGAATCGGGGTTTCCCGTTAATTCACTGATGATGTAGTAATCGATAAATGTCTTTTCATCAAAATATTTCCGCCAGCCAGTTGCCGGGTCGGTAAAGTTATCCGAGAAAAGGGCACTCTCCGCCTGATTTCCAAAGTAATCCTTTATATATTCGAACTGTGAAATATCATAATCGTCGTCCTTGGGATATTTTATCGTCGCAATCAGGTTCTTGGATTTTGTCTTAAAATAGAGTGGCTCGGTTTCTCCAAAGCCATCCATCTCTAAAAGATATCCGCCTGTAATCTTTAAAGGATTATTTCCATCAGCAGCTTTCAGTGACTCGACATTCACCCTGCCAGTGGCAACTTCGACCTGATCGGTAAGATGGTAGTTGCCTTTGTAATCTCCATTCAGGTAAAGATCGACGAATATAGTTGAAGGAACGAAACGGTCATTTGCGGGGTCATCATTCATGATTTTCGCGGCTTTAAAGGCAACCGCATTTCGGAGGAGTGTTTTATCAGCATCGTTGGCAAGTAGTACCCAGCTTTTTTCTTTGGCATGATTGAGACCCAAAGGGCTGAACTTCTCCGGGAATTTAATCCTGTAGGGTTGTTTGGGAAGCCACATCGTGGAGTTTCCACGCAGCCGGATTTCAACCATCTTTCCGTCAGCATAGCTGTTCCATAATCCTTCTGTGATTCCGTTCCCTATCAACTGAAGGTTTGCTTTCGTGTAAATATCGCCACTAAATATAGGATCATTCGCGTTAATGCGAATGATTGGTAAGGAGCCATTAATCTGCGGGCAAATAATTCTTACCTTATACGTTTTCTCACTACCATTTTCGGCTTTTACCGTGTAGTTAAGGATATCTTTGAAATCATTGACAGTATGGTTACTAGCCTGGTTTATTCCATTGACTGTAACGGACATTCCAGATTTTTCCAGGTATGCAACTAAATTCGAAGGGGTTTTTGAATCAATCCACTTGAGAATCGTTCCTGTAATTTCGGCTTTCTGCTCATCAATTACAAAAACGATATCTTCGGACAGGTCAGGGTTCGCAGCCCTTTTCAGCATGAAGGATTTAAGGGAATTTTCGGAGCTCAGTTTAATCTCCTTTTTGCAATCGCAAAGCACGATCGTAAAGAACATTATTGTAACAATAAGCTTGGTTTTCTGAATATATCTCATTTGTCTATCAGTTAATTGGTGTTTAGTTAGAACCCTTTAAAAGTAGTTATTTTTTTGTAATTTTGCGGTTCACAAAACAAAAGATTGCAATGTTAACGCGCATCAAAGAATTACAGCAGGAGATTGAAGGAATTGTCGCCAAATCGGTTGAGGAAGCCGAAGAGCTTCGAATCAAGTACCTTAGTAAAAAGGGTGAGATCTCTAAGCTGTTTGAGGAATTCCGCAATGTATCCGCCGATCAGAAAAAGGAGATCGGTGCGGCCGTAAATACATTGAAGGAATTTGCACTCGAAAAGATCAATCTGTTGAAAGAAGGTTTGACAGAGCAGAAATCTGCCGGTTCAGGCGTCGATCTTACACTTCCGGGCGAACCGATGAAATTAGGAACGCGTCATCCTATCTCAATTGTCAAAAACGAAATACTCGATATTTTTAAAAGATTAGGCTTCGTCGTTTCAGAAGGACCTGAGATAGAGGATGACTGGCATGTTTTCAGTGCATTGAATTTCGCGGAGGAACATCCGGCCCGTGATATGCAGGATACATTTTTCATCCAAACCAATCCAGATGTTCTTTTGCGCACCCACACCTCCTCGGTGCAGGTTCACGATATGGAGACGATGAAACCACCGATTCGTACGGTAACACCCGGACGCGTTTTCCGAAATGAAGCCATATCCTATCGTGCTCATTGTATGTTTCATCAGGTTGAAGGGTTGTATATCGACGAAAATGTGTCGTTTGCCGATCTGAAACAAACCTTGCTTTACTATGCCAAAGAACTTTTTGGAGAGAATGCAGAGATCCGGATGCGCCCCTCTTACTTCCCGTTTACCGAACCTTCGGCCGAAGTGGATGTCTCGTGTTCGATTTGTGGAGGGAAAGGTTGTAACGTTTGCAAATACACAGGATGGCTTGAAATTTTAGGTTGCGGTATGGTCGATCCTAGCGTTCTCGAAGCTTCAGGAATCGATAGTAAAAAATATACGGGTTATGCATTTGGGATGGGAATCGAAAGAATTGCAATGTTGAAGTTTGGTGTCAACGATTTACGTCTTTATTTCGAAAATGATGTAAGGTTCCTTCAGCAGTTTGAATCAGCCAACTAATCAACTAACAGCAACCTGCTATGAGAATTGTAAAGTCATTGCAATTAATTTCGCTGGCTTTGGTCTTCGCGTTAGGCGGATGCTCAGAACCGACAGAATGGATTTTAAAATCACCCGATAATAAAATCAGTTTTAAAGTCTACGAAAAAGAGAACCGGTTGTTTTATGCAGTTGGTTATTCCGATACATTGGTGATTGGTGAATCACCGCTGGGAATCACCCGGAATGATGCACAGTTTATTGAGAAATTATCGTTTGTATCTGAGTCGCAACTACGGTTTATTTCCGAGAATTATAAATTGGTTGTAGGTAAACAACTGGAATGTAAATATTCGGCAAAGGAACTTGTGTTGACTTTCGAAAATGAACTGAAAGCCAAAATTGAACTGGTTCTTCGCGCCGGGAATGACGGGGTTGCATTCCGCTATCGTTTCCCCGAAAGTGCTACCGGCAATTACGAAATTACAAATGAAATCACTGGATTTAAATTTGCTGAAACTGGTAAAGCATGGATTGAACCTTACGATAGCATCACAATGTATTCTCCTGGTTATGAGCGTAATTTTACGAATGGAAGCCCGGTTGGGGAATCATCTCCTGAAGCTGAAGGATGGTGCTTTGCCGGTTTATTTCAGACTTCAAATGCCTGGGTTTTATTGACAGAAGCTGGCCTTGATGGTTCGTTCTGTGGATCACGTCTTGCTCAAAATGCTCCCGGAGGTTTGTATTCTGTTCGCTATCCGGGTGAAAAAGAGGCAATGAGCCTTGGCAATGCCAATCCCCAAAGTAAAGAATTACCATGGGCGACTCCGTGGCGGGTCATTATGATCGGGAAAAATCTTTCTATAATTGCCGCTTCAACAATGGTGAATAGCTTAAGCGAATCCTCCAAAATTGCTGATGTTTCCTGGGTTAAACCAGGATTGGCTTCCTGGAGTTGGTGGGCAGATCCTGCAAGTCCGAAAGTCTACAAAAGCATGATTCCATTTATCGACTTTTCGGCCGAATGGGGAATACCTTACTTCCTTGTCGATGCCAACTGGAACATGATGGAAGGCGGAAATATTGAGCAACTGATCGGATATGCCAATCAAAAGAAGGTGGGAATCTGGCTGTGGTACAATTCAGGCGGACCTCATAACACCGTTACCGAAGCGCCCCGCGATATCATGTTCGATCCGGTACTGCGCAGGGCTGAATTTGAGAAGCTGCAGAAATGGGGTGTCAAAGGGGTCAAAGTCGATTTCTTTCAAAGCGATAAACAGCACATTATTCAGCAATATATGGGCATCCTGAAAGACGCTGCCGATTTTCATGTGATGGTAAACTTTCATGGTTGTACATTACCACGTGGATGGCAACGTACGTGGCCAAACCTTGTAGGGATGGAGTCAGTTCCTGGCGAGGAGTGTTATATGTTTCGACCTTCCTATCCGGAAACAACGGTATGGAACAATACAATTCTCCCTTTTACGCGCAATGTGGTCGGCTCGATGGATTACACCCCTTTGGGATTGACGGATAAGGTGAATAAACACCTCACAACTTATTCCGACGAATTGGCATTGACAGTTGTATTTGAATCAGGAGTAGTTCATTTAGTTGATTTCCCCGAAGTTTATAAAGCATTGCCCGAATATGTGCAAAGTTTTATCAAACAATTACCTACTGTTTGGGACGAGTCCAAAATGATCTACGGTTATCCGGGTCGTGATGTTGTAATGGCACGTCGCTCGGGTGAAAAATGGTTTATTGGAGGTATTAACGGTGAAATGACTGAAAAGGCAATTACTTTAGACCTCGATTTTCTGACGGAAGGGAAGAGTTATACTGCAAAAATGATTACCGATGGTGTTGATGGCAAGTCCTTTATTGCGAATGAAATCACGGTAAAAAAGGGAGATCGGCTGCCTGTGAAAATGTTACCTGCCGGTGGTTTTTCTACCATTGTTGAATAAGACCAAAATTCAGTTGACCGGGTGAGTGTTCATATCAATGAGACTCACCCGGTCATTTTATTTTCATACAACATGTAAAACCTTATTATTTTTATTCCCCCATCAATGGGTAACCGATCAAATAGGTAACCTTCAATCCAAAATTGTTCCTCTTTTTGCCTGATTCCCAGAAATAATTTTCAGTATCAACTTCATGTGCAATTTTCAGAAGTTCGTTGGGTTTATATAACCGGATGATTGAAACAATTCCATCCCAAACGGTACAAAATGGGATGATTGGAATGATATACGTAAGAAGTAGTCTTGAGAATCTGAATGGTTTGAAGAAGGGCGTGAACAGGAAAAATAGGATGGGGTGAATGATCAGTGTACCGAAAACAGCGAATACATTCTTATTCCCACCATCAAAAATACCAATTCCGCATTTGGCATCGACTGCATCTTTGAGTACTTTTTTTGCAAAATCGTTATTGAAATGGTGGAAACCGGAGAATATCGTTCTGAATCCGTTCAAAGTAGCCGGAACATTCGAAGCATCAACGGAAGTATCTGAAAATGAAATACGACCATGTGTTTTTGAAGAAATAAATTCAAACGCATTTTTGTTTGGAAACTTATCTGTGAGTGTGATTTTGATGTCCGTATCAGATTGCTTTTCCATGTTCGTTTGAATCTGCGCAATGGCACCACCACCACCTGAACACAAATCTACTATTTGGTCTGAATTCGTCTGTTTTAATCCCTCAATGATCAAAGGGATAATAGGCTTGTAAAAGTTTAGCGTGGTTATCAGGTACGCAAATAGTCTGTCATGTTTTCTCGGATGGTATCCGGGAACCAGGCCAGATCTTCAAACTCAAACAGGCGATCCTTTATTTTCATGGTTGCACAATTGTTAATTGTAATGCCTCTAAATTTGAAGGTCATTACAGTCTTTAACAATTTACTTCCCGCTTTGGCATTACAGATTTTAAATACTTAAAATTCAGTACTAATTCTCTACCTTATCCGAGTTCGCAATTTTAATAATTCGCTGTGCGATATCTTCTGGTGAAAGTATATAATCGATGCATCCACTCGATATAGCGGTTTCTGGCATATCTGGCTGAGAAGCTGTTTCGGGTTTTTGTGCAATGGTGATGCCTCCCACTTCTTTAATTCCGCAGAGTGCTTCCGCTCCATCACCATCATAGCCAGAAACAATCACGGCGATGATTTTTCCATCCCAGTTTTGCGTCAGCGAACGTAGGAAAATTGTAATTACATCGGGCCAACCATGAGGCTTCGAAATTGGTTTAAGGCGAAACTCATCATTATGAACGTGTAAGTCGTGCCGCTCTGGGATGATAAACACATGATTGGGCTTGATGTCCAGTTTTTCTGTGATCAATTCAACCGGCATCTTTGTATAGCGCGGTAGAATCTCGTGGAGCATCGTCGCCAAAGTTCTCACATGATTGACAATAACGATTGCAACACCCATGTCGGTTGGCAGATTCTGCAATAACCGGATATAGGCATCAAGACCACCAGCTGATCCACCCACGCAAACAACTGGAAAATCTTTATCAATACCTTTCGTTTTCAGATCTTTCATTGACAATTACTATTTGAATGACTAATTAATAGTAAAACTTTAACAAATGTAATGAATGATTCACCTTTTGCTGATTGTTTCAATAAATATTCCGTTTGCTGTTTGCTTCGTCCAGCGTGAGCTTCATATTCCGGTGGGCAAATTTCATCCCCTTCAGATTGAGAAAGATCTGCTGTTCGTATTTGGGGGGGACATTAAAGCATGAACGATTTTCTTCGACTACCACATTGTAGATATCGATCCGGTCGAGTCCCGCCTCTTCGACTAAAAAGTCTTTTAAACTCTCTTTGTCAAATGTTTGACCATAACCCATATTCATATAAATTGTAATCGGAGGGCCGGGCTGTAATTCGGGGGCGACTTTTACCTGCAATGCTGAAAATTGAATATTGAGTTGTGTCTCGAGTGCGTTTATTTCATTCATCTCATCCTCTTTCACAAAACTAACTGAGAGGCCTGATTTCCCTGCACGCGCTGTTCTTCCGCTACGGTGCGTATATTGTTCGGCCTTTTCGGCAAGATGGTAATGAATGATATAATCCAGATCCTTTACATCGATACCTCGTGCTGCAATATCAGTAGCGATCAGTAAATTGATTCTGCCATTTTTGAATCCCCGCATTACTTTTTCGCGCGACTCCTGGTTGAGGTTACCATGAATCGCATCGGCCGACACGACAAACCCTGCCAGTTGTTTTGATAACCGTTTCGCAGCAATCTTGGTCCGGCAAAACAGGATTCCACGCTGTTCGGTGCGTGCATTCAATAAAGCCTTCAAATATTCCAGCTTCATCCCTTTTTTATAAACGACAAATTGGTGTTCGATCTTTTGATTAATCAACTCCTCCTCATTGATGCGGATCTCTACAGCATCGGCGCCCAGGTATTCTTTAATCAGTTGTCTGACATCTTTTGGCATTGTGGCGGTGAACAGCGACTTCGTAATCCCTTCTTTGCACGATTTCAGAATCTCATCTATCTCTGATTTGAAACCCATTTTAATCATTTCGTCGGCCTCATCTAACACCAGAAAGTTCAGGTCTTCGAGGCTGAGTGCTTTTCGTTCGAGCAGGTCGATCAACCGGCCAGGAGTCGCAACCACTACATGTGTGGCACGTTTGAGGTTCTGTATCTGTTCATCGATGGGCGCCCCACCATATACCGATTCGGCAAATACACGTGGCAAATATTTGGAGAAAAGAAAGAATTCCCGTGCAACCTGCTGTCCCAACTCACGTGTTGGAACCAGTACCAATGCCTGTATTTTAGGCGACATAGGATTGATGGATTGTAATATCGGCAAGCAAAATGCTGCTGTCTTACCTGTGCCGGTTTGTGCAACGGCCACTAAATCCTGTTTTTTGTTGAGGATGTGTGGAATAGCCTGTTTTTGAATATCTGTTGGAATGGATATTTTATTGTTCTGAAGCGCGTGGATTATATATTCGTTAATCCCTAATTCTGAAAAAGTCATCTTTGATCTGTAATTAATTTCGAATTCCTCTGATTGAAGAATCAGGGGCAAAGGTATTCTTTTTCAGGGAGAAGTAGTTGGTGGGTCTATTGCATTTACTTTCAGGTAACTGAGTTTGTGAATTTGTTTTTTTGTCTGAGAATATGTATCAAAGTCTTTTAGCTTTTTTCTCTTATTAGGCAGTTATAACAGACTGCAATAAATCGATTTTGTTCCTGCTAACTATTTCGCAACTATTATATCTGCCTGAAAAGTTTTGACTATATGAACTTTCTTACTTCCATCTTTAGGGACCACATCGAAACCAACCCGTACACCCTGTATAGTTAATGGAAGGTTTGATGTAAGTTTTTGGCCAATGAATAATTTTGCCCTGCTGTAATTCTCGAATAATCCGGCATTTTGTGTGGCCACTATCTCTTGAGTAATGTTTTTAATATCGGCAATTTCGGTTACGGAAGGATTAAACAAATACTCTACAGAATTGGCATTAAATTCATATTGATGTTGACGATTTTCATCTGCGAGTTTAGAATAGGTTACTTTGGGTTTCGCATTGAGGTAAAACACACCAAGCGCCTTAGTATAGAATGGACGCATTCCTTGCATAACTGAATTATCCGCACCGCTAACTGCAAATGTTTCATTCCCACCAGTCAGTCCGACGCCACTTGGGGCTGTAGTAATTGATATATTTGCATCCCACTGTATTTCACCTTCTGAACTAGAATCTATTGTTCCATTTAGAAGTTCATTAAAAGATTGCTGATTGTATATTTGCTTTAATGACGATAAATCCGAAGCAGATAAAATACTACTTACTTGATTCAAATCATTTTTACCATAAAGCAACAGGTTTACATCTCCGGAATAGGAGTCTCCATAACCATATTGAGTATCCGAAAACCGGACTTTTGTATTAAGATTACTTATCGGTTTACCATTTAATAGCAATACATTCTTTTTTAGCATGTAGTATGCAAAGCCAAGCATCAAAGTTCCAGGATTCTGATTATAAATGTCTTTATCAAAAGCTATTTCATTTTCCCAGACATACCAGGTCGAATCTGAAATCGATTGAAGATCAATTGTAGTACAAAGTATTGAATTCTTATTGATGTCAACAATTTTTTGATGTGCAAAATTTAATGAAGGTGACATTGAAGCATGAGAACCAACAGCCAATATGCTGTTTGATAATATATTGAAATCTTTAACCTTATCAATACCTGTGCCTGTAAGATAATAGTAGTATCTTAAAACACCCCGGTACCTGTTGTATAAAATAAACGTGTTCACTGCTGCAAATATTTCCTTTGAGAAAGTACAACTGTATAGTTCCCAGCCATCAGATTTTTTAAAATCATAGCGAATGTCATCACTAAAGCACCTTTTGGCCTTGTCTGTCCATGGCAAAGGAATAGGTGCTTTTGCATAGGGTGATAAAGGTAAATATTCAAGGTTCTCCCAATCAAATGCTTCTTGTCCCGGAATCAAATGTGGCGGGTAATCTTTTGAAATAATGGTATTATTAATAATAGGACTTCCATTTGGAGTATTCTCAATGATTACATCATCATTTATGTCGGTTAATTCTGTTGTCGAAACAATTTCATGACAGCTCACAATGAAAATTAATAATACTACCAAAATCACAAGATGATAAAGGAACTTCACAGTTTTTTTCATTTTTCGGATTTTAAGATGGTTTTATTGGTAATTAGCCCACTGATTCCATTTCAAATAGGTTACGTAATCATATTTATCCTCAAATATAGTCTTAATAAATTAAATCAAATCATTAATTTGAATATTTTTATTTTCAATAATTTGTCTCTTTATTTACACAGTTTTGAACGTTTCTTCCAACTCACCACACTGTCAAAATCATTAAATTCCAGATAGGTTTCCATACCTGACCAGACTTAAAGTACTTTTAATTGAAGCATTTTTATCTTATCGGTTATAATTGTTTTCACCCAATTGCATTTAACCCATAAAAAAAGGGAAACCGAAGTTCCCCTTTCAAATATATTAGAAATATTAATGCCTTACCTTGTTGGTCGTTCCAATAATTTAAAGAACTGATCAAGCTGTGGAAGGATCACGATGCGTGTTCTCCTGTTGGCTGCTTTGCCCTCTGCTGTTTCGTTGTCACTTAAAGGCTGGTATTCGCTGCGGCCTGCGGCGGTCATCTTGGCAGGATTTAAACCGTATTTCTCCTGAAGTACGCGGATCACGGAGGTTGCCCTCTTGACGCTCAAATCCCAATTATCGAGCAGGTCACCTCTTCTGAATGGAATATTATCGGTATGCCCTTCAACCATAAATTCGATGTCCTTTTGATTTTTCAACACCATTGCCACTTTGCCCAACACTTCGCTGGCCCTGTCTGTAATATTGTAACTTCCGCTTTTGAAAAGCATCTTATCAGAGATATCAATGTAAACAACCCCTTTATCAACCTTGATATTGATGTCCTTATCATCCAGATTGCCAATTGCACCTTTCAGATTCATTACCAACGCCATATTTAAAGAATCGCGCTGAGCGAGTGATGACTGAAGACTGAAGATCATATTGTCTTTCATTCCCATGTTGTCCATTGACTTTTTGATGCTTTCGGCCTGTGAACTCGAGATCACAGACAGACTTTCCAATTGTTTCAAAGCCTGGGTGTTGTTCTGCTTCAAAAAAGTAGTCTGTTCTTGCGCCAAAGCAAGTTCTGCCTGGAGATCTGCAATTTTCTTATCATCAACAATTACCGTATTGGCACATTTATCCAGATTCTGCTTTGTAGCTTCATGTGCCGATTTCTCCTGTGCCGCCAGATTTACCTGTTCTTTATATTTTCGGGTACTGACACACGATTCAATCATGATAAATGCGAGTAAGCAAACCATTAATTTCGTTTTCATATTCTCTATCTTTTAATTTTAAATAGTTATAACCATTGCAAAATTAAACATTCGCTTATTCAATCAGTCAATTAAGGTCGAATATTAACAAAATATAACATTTCTTGCATGATAGAATAGAAATGCAAATTGCTCATAATTTGGGATTTGCTGTATTCTATCTTTTGTTCAGTATCTTTATCATAGATTCTAAATTTTTACTTCTCTTGCCAGAATTTTTTTTACGAAACAATCCATGCAATGAAATTGTCTTATTAGTCAGCATCTAAATAATTAATAAACTTATTCAAAGATGGAAAGACGAAAATATATGAACCCCTATGTGGCAGGAACCCTTCTTGGATTAGTGTTGTTATCTGCTATGTTCCTTTCGGGGCGCGGACTTGGTGCCAGTGGGGGAATTAAATATGCGATGGTTGCCATTGTGGGTGCGGTTGATAATGATCATGCAATGGAATCGACCTATTACAGTAAGTATTTCGAGAATGGCGAAAGCCCGTTGAACAACTGGCTGGTGCTCGAAGTCTTTGGAATGGTGCTGGGCGGTTTTATTTCAGGAGCTATCTCACACCGGTTAAAATTCAAAGTTGAAAAGTCACCGAAAATCACCAATAAGAAAAGATTGCTTTTTGCTTTCCTTGGAGGTGTGTTTTTTGTATACGGTGCCCAGCTTGCCCGCGGATGTACCAGTGGGGCTGCGCTTTCGGGGATGGCGGTTCTTTCGGTTGCTGGTTTTGTAACCATGGTGGCCATCTTTGGATCGGCCTATCTATTCGCATGGTTTTTTCGAAGTCTCTGGATTTAAAAAACGGATAGCTTAATTTCATCAATCATTCAAACTTTCAAACGATGGGTCCACTTTCTATACTTTCTGAATTTCCGGAATGGTTAAACCTTCTGATAGCTCTTTTCATCGGAGTAGGATTTGGGTTTGCCCTTGAACAAGCCGGGTTTTCTTCAAGCCGCCGGTTAGCCGGTATGTTTTATGGTTACGACACAACTGTGCTAAAAGTATTTTTTACAGCTGCTATTGTTGCCCTGGTAGGTTCGCAGTTGCTAAGTTTCTTTGGTTTATTAAACCTGAAACTGGTTTATGTGAATCCCTATTATATGAACGCAACAATCATTGGCGGCGTCATCATGGGTGCCGGATTTATTATGGGCGGATACTGTCCCGGAACCGGAATCAGCGCTCTCTCTATCGGGAAAATTGATGCGATGATCTTCTTATTGGGTGGACTAGCCGGTGCATTTCTTTTTGCGGAGACCTCCCCATATATCCAGACAATCTTCCTTGGAAATTACAAAGGCGCAATGCGGATAGATGAATGGATGGGCGTTTCAACAGGTGTTTTCACATTCATTCTGATTGTAGCCGCCGTTTTCTTATTCTGGTTGGCAGAACTTGCGGAGAAAAGATTCAGCCGTCCTGAAATTACTTCTGAAATTTAAACCAATAACAATGAATGCAAGGATAAAATTTTCAATCCTATTAATTGGAGTTGGTATTATTATGGCTTTCTTACCTTTTAATACCACCAGATCATTTCGGCTCAAACCGGACGAATTGCTTTCAAAGTCAGTTTCTGACGACATTTATATTTCTGTTGATCAGGTTGCCCGTTTCATCAATAACGAAGACACCACCTTTCAACTGATTGATGTCAGGGATGCTGGGCAATTCAAAGCATGCAACATTCCTGGTTCAATCAATATCCCTTTTAATGATTTTTCAGATCCCAAATGGGAAATCTATTTAAATCAGAAAGGATTAAAGAATATCTATTACGGGAATGGCGAGCAGACAGCCAGCTACGCCTGGACAATCAGCACGGGTTTGAATTACGGTAATAATTTCATCATGACAGGTGGACTCAACGAATGGTACAAAACGATAATGTTGAGCCAGTTTGAAGGTGAGAATATAACGCCGCGTGAGAATGCATTGTTCGAAAACCGGTTCAATGCACGTAAGACATTCACCCAAATCAACAGTTTACCAGACAGCTTAAAGACACACTATTTCAATGCAAAACATCTTCAGGCAGCTAAATTAGATGGCGGCTGCGAATAAAACTGAAAATCAAATAAAATGAAGCAATTAAAAAATCTCCAATACATATTCGTTTTTTTAATCATCCTACTTGTTTTGGTTCTGGTCCGAAGCTTTAATCCTAACCTGTTTAAACAGGATCCGGGAAAGGCGGTTGATGCCGCTCAGAACAATAGCAATTCTATTACGTTGGCTCAGTTGAAAGCGCTAAGAACGAAATATTTGGTAATAAACTTAGGTAATGGGGATAAGTTCGATTCAATTAAGATGAAGAATTCACTTAATATTCCAATTGAAAATCTCTTGGATAAGGCGAACCTGACAATTTTTAAAGAATCAAAGGATGAAATAATTCTTTATTCCTCTGATGAATCAACAACAGCAAAAGCCTGGGTGATATTGAACCAGCTTGGGTTTAAGAAACTTTTTATTCTTGCTCCCGAAGAGAATCCCGAAGCCTTTATATACATTTTCCAGCCTGACACAACGGCCCGGCTGGAAAATGATTCAATTTAATGATTCTATGACGAATTGCGTAGTTAAAATCTGCAAACTGCTTTCAAATGACCTATTCAAAAAGCTGCTGGCATTTAGCAACTTGCTGCTGGCATGATTGTGCTAACTGCTTGACATAATCCTTTAACACTTAAGATCACCCCTGATTTTATTAGTAAGCGAGTCTGCCAGTCGCCATCATTATAAAATCCAATTATCAACACCAAACGATACAGAGCCAATTTAATAGTATTTGGTGACTAATTCTTTACGTATGGAAGATTGTCAATTTCTGCTTCCGTGAAGGGAAGCCATGAGAGTTTTTCCCTTTTCTCCATCATCGTTTTGTGCATAAAGGCATTGTTCCCGTAAGGTATTGTCTTTGCATTGTACCCGAATAAACGTAGATAGGCAGTTACAAATCCTGAATTATGCCCTGTTCCGCAATATACAGCCACATCTTTGCCTGAAGGAATGGACTCCATTTCGGAAACTATCCCTAGTGTGCCATTGGGTTTGTAACGGACAGCTCCCGGTATATGTCCTGCATCATATTTGTCTTTCCGCTCATAATTAATCGTATAGAAGTTTTTTGGTTGATCAAAAACTTTTTCAGCTGAAGTAAACGCATCCTCGTAACCAGCAGCAAATACACTTTTAAAACGTGCAGCCATAATCTCTTCACCTGTTGATTTGCCGGTATTCAGCTGCGGAAAGTCATTTGCTTCAGCTCTTTGGTTCTCAGTTAACTCCAACTTGTCTGCATACTTATCCGAAACAGCTGTCAGCCACGAATCCTTTGCAAAATCTTTATTCCAGCCGCTCATTCCCCAACGCAGGGCATAAACATTTCCGTAGCCCATTAAGCGTAAAAGAGATGTAGTATAGCTCGCAATCTGCCCTGCATAGCAAACCATTACAATCTTGCTGTATCCGAAAGGTTTGATTGTATTTGTAAAATAGTCGGGAATTTTAGTGAACTCGACATTTACAGCACCCTTAATATGCCCTTTTGCAAAAGATTTTGGGTCTCTTAAATCGATAATGTGAATATTCGATCCAAGCTCTTTATTGACAGCTGAAGCTTTTATCAAAGATGGAAAATTCCGTCCGTTCACGTAATCTCCCGTTTCTTCCAAATATTTGAGCAACTTCTGTGATTCATCATTTACCTTAACAGTGTTGGCCGCAACTTGAACGGGTGTGGTTGCCTCCGGTTTCTTTTTCTGGTTTCCTCCGCCTGAACAGGATGCAAGGAACAGAACCATTGTTAACGCAATGGTCTGACTGAGTGAACTAAAATATTTCATTGTGTCGTTTTAAGCTTTAAAAAACTAACCTTTAGTTACAACCAGAACATCATCCTTATCGTATTTCAGGGTATCAGTCCTGTGCCCTTCCTTATCGTATTTATAGATCGTTGTGGCTACACCATTCGATGGGTTATTGATCACAGTTTTGTTTTTATCCATCGAAATCTGTTTGATCACAGCACCATGTTCGTCATACGTTGAAATGGTAACCGGAACATTTTTGCCCCCCAGGTATTCATTGTCCTGATCGAACTGTGTTGCTTCCAAAACATATCCATTCTGATCAACCACACTGACGCGTTTTGCCCAACCCCAGTATAAATTAGAAAGTTGTCCAAATGCGTTATGAACCGAAAAGCTTAAAACATCGCCCTGTTCATTATTGTCTAACTGAAAATACGAAACACCAATGTCACCGCAGTTTTCAGCAGTGCAATTGGTGAGGGTATCCGCCAAGTAATTGGCAACGCGGGTTGCATAACCATTTGCGTCGTATGAAAAGCGAAGTTCATGGAAAGGGCAGAACTCATTCATCACCACATCGTCACCGGCCAGATTGAACCGTACTTCCTGGATCATTCCATCCTTCATTTTTGCCCACTTGTAATTATGAATTTTGTTTCTGTTTTCAATCGGGGCGCCATTTTCATCCAAAAAACGCATTGCAATCCGCATCCCTGATTCATCGAGGGTATATTCAAAAGTCATTGCTCCGCCATTTTTTGTAGCCACACCCTTAACATCAAAGAAGTGTTTGAGCTGTTTGTCACCTTCATAGGTATAGGTGATTCTTGCGGCTCCAAACGACGAATAATCAAGCAGCACATCATTACGATTGAATTCAACTGAAACGAGCTGGTTCTTTTCGTTATAAGTAAACTTGTAATTATTAATTGTTTTGGCTTCCTCAGCTGTAAGCGGATGAGAACCTTTTTCTGTATCCCAAGGTGTTTCACTGAATTGAATGCCCCGGTAGTATTTTACATTCGCGTCTGATTCCTTTTTTGCAGGACTCTGATTACAAGCGTTCAATGCCAATGCAACGAAGGCAAATAAAATAAATTTGTAGAATTTCATATTTGAAAAATTTTGTAATTATATACTTTACCTTTATTAACCACTTGACAGCCTTTATTGTTTAAGCTCAAATAATCAATTTGCCTTGAAACCGATGATAAACAATTGTAATTACCTAATGAATTGGATAATAATGTTTTCGTGTCTGACAATGTCTTTGTTAATACTTAAAAGAAAAGGAATTCTTCATATCTCTGTCGCAAAAGATGGTGTCTGACATCTCCTTTACTCCCCCTTTCCCAAATAAGAACATCTTAATGACTGTGTTTTTATTCGCGAATGTTTTCGTTTCGATGACTGATTTAACGTTTCCTCCAATCCACCTGAATTCAAGATCATGGGCTATCCCATAGTTGATCACTTTATGCGGGTATATTCTTCCGTCAATATCATTTGTTTTCCACGAGATGAATAGCGTATCGTTGGGCGCTGATTTGTTAATCCGCTCAATCTTAATTGTGAGATCGGTAAATTTTTCAAGATAGAAAGATAAAAACTTTGAATTGCTTTCAAGTTCATCAAGACTTACCATTTGGGTGGAATAGGAGTAGGTTGAATCGGCCACAAAAACAAAATTATATCGGTATATATCTTTGATCTTTTTTAATGTATAGGTAAAATGTCCGGAGCTATCTGTGTAAAAGCGACCTATCTCATCGGTAGGTATTAATCCGGAATCAGCATATTTCAAACCATGAATAATCACAGTTCTTTTTGGAGTACCTTCTTTCGTATATTCATCCAATACATTTCCCGCGATGTCAATAGTTCCTACTGTACTGGTGCAACCCATCAGGATTAAACTCCAGGCGACGGCAACGATATACAATAAATGTCTCATTTTCAGAAGAATTTTATTTCGTTCTTCAGCTAAGCGCAGGGAGGGATTTTAACCGATGAACCTCCTAAGAAGTGCTGTACTTCAAATATACTAATTTCCTTATAATAAAGCACCGAAACCGGTTTGTAGCTTGATGTCGATATTTGCTCTTCTTTCAATTACTGCAGTTTGAATGTGACCGGATAGATAACTTCAATGTTAACAGCTTGTCCATTTTGTATCGCAGGCAGCCAATTGTCAGGTTGCAGTTTTAATACTCTTAGCGCCTCCAAATCCAAGCCAAAACCAAGTGGTTTTTCAATTTTATATTGGCTCGTTTTTCCACTTTTGTCAACCAAAAACGATACATCGACTTTACCGGAAATTCCATTTTGAAGTGCTTCAACCGGATACCGCAGATTCCTTACAATATCAGAAGTAAAAGCATCATCACCTCCCAAGAATATTGGAGGTCTGTCTAAAGTGGTATCGGCATCGTCAGTTTCATTTATGAATTTATACCTCTTGATCTTATCGCTTGGTTTGTAAAAGAGAAGTACATTTTTGGAGTAATCATATTTAAGTGAAATTTGCCCGTCAAAGTTGTAGCACTCCCAGATACTGTCCTTTTGACCTTGTTTATAGAAGCCTTTGATTAATAGTGTATTTCTATAACTTAACTTCTTGTACTCTCCATGTTTTGTGGATTTATCAGATTTAAGAACGAAGAAAGTCTCATTGGTTGCTTTGTCTGAAATTCTTTTGGTCTCCTGCCCGGATAGGATAGACGGAAGTAGCATCAATAGCAATAGAAATGTTTTTATCATTGTCGGTTTCATTTTATAATGTTTTGCAATTCCACACAGGTCGGGAAATTCACGAAATCAAATTTCCTTTTGTTACCAATATCTCGAAAGCACATACCCGACTGACAAACCGGCAGCAAACCATATTAATGAATGCCTTGTCCAATAAATTGATTTGTTATCAATTAGTTTTTCGTTCTCTGTTAGCTCCAGTTTTATGCCAAAACCAAGATTCCTCAGGCCTGATTTTATTTGATATTCCTTTTTATTTAATTCAAATTTATGTTTCGTGCCAAATATGGAAAACTTCTCCGATACAACTTTTCCATCGACCAATACTTTCTCGTTCCCGACTAATGAATTATGAAATTCAATCGTGTTTTCGTTTATTTTAAAGTCTGCGTATCTCATTGATAGGTTTGTTAAGTATTATTGGAATTGGCCTGCAATAGGCGACATATATGTAAAATATTTATCTATCGTTATAAATGTCAGACAACATACCCCTCATTGCAAATGAGCAGTACCCGTTATTTTTTGTTGATTGGTCGTACCTTCAAATAGTCTTCGATCTTAACATTCGCAGGTAATGCTTTCTTTAATGCTTCTGTAGGTTTTAACCAAACAACGATTGTATCTTGCCTGTTTCGCATTTTAGTTTCGCTCATGCAGATGGCTATTGGGAATAGTTTCAAATCTTTCGCCAACGTTTTATCATTCAGACTTAGCTCCCCTTTCGTATTACCGATCAACAAAGGGTAAAAATCATTTCTGGTTGTTTCCAAATTCTTTAATAATCTTTCATTTTTGTTGTTTGCTTTGATTACCTCCGCCGCTGTGTAATGAATCGTAGTTAAATAATTGCCGCTGCAACAATAAAAACTTAAACCAGCGTTCTTTACATTATCCTGTTTCCAATTGGAGTTGAGGTTTTTATAAAATACGCCATGCTCATTAAGTACAATCCCCAATGGTTTCAGCTGGTTTGAATTTAAAAACAAAAATTCCGGCTTCGTTGGGCTAATCCAACTACAAATGAACACCATTGTAATAAATGCCACTAAAAGTTTAATTTTCATGATATCAGTTTTTAAATTGTTATATAGTTGCGGTACCACACGCAGGGCGGGAGATTCCCGATAAAAATCATGCGAAGAGATGCTTTTCTTTATTTTATTTTCCTGTCATCGACGTGCCGAATTCCGACTTGCGGGTATTTTGCTGTTATCTTTATTTTTCTTTTTATATAAAGTGTTATTTACAATCAAATTCTTTTCTTTTAAAACTTTTTCAAGCTTGATCCAGTCCTTTTTTAAAAAGTTTGCTATCCGAAAAGTTTTTTGATTACAGTCTTTTGTTATTAATCTAACCGCATAAGCTAATTTGCCTCCTGGATCTTCGATGAATATTTCTCGAATTTCTGCTATTCTAAATACTTTTTTGATTGGAAAATAATAGTTCTCAACAACCAAATACTTATCTGAAATTCCGATTTTTCCTATTCCAATAATGGCAGGCAAAAAAGACACCGCGATCAATACGAACATTCCAATTAAGCCATTGGTCGGAATATACTCAGCTGTCAATATTTTATAGATTCCAAAAAATCCAACAAGAGGAATAAAACTTCTTAACGTAACAAATGGGGTTCGTGAGATAAAATTAAAATCCTCAAAATGAATCTTGTCGTTATTCCGAGGAGTTATTCTTATTGGCACAAACGATTTTAAATCTATTTCTCCTTTATTCTTAAAGGAGTCATAGCAAAATTGAATGGCTTGCGTTATTTCTTTTGCATTTGAATAATGAGAATGATATATCAAAAATGGATGTCGTGAGATTTTTCTTTCTATTTTTATAGTCTCCATCATTAAAAAACCATTTCTTCCATAATAATCGATATCAGATATCTCATCCCATTTTATTTCATTAATTTCTTTTCTGCTTGTCAGAAGAATTCCATTTTCAGATAATTCAAAATCAGGGATTTCATATGCTTTTTTTAAAAAAAAGTATATGAAAACTGCGTAGATTGTTAATAATACTGGCATACCAATTCTTCCAGACGGTAAAAAAACGTCGTTGAAATAGGCGTAAGTCAGTCCTCCTAAAATTAGCAAGCTAATTATCAGTCCTAAAAGAATGCTTATAAAATATTTGTTATTTCTTACGGTTTTCATTTTTTAAAAGATGGCATAACTCGTATATATGTCTGATAAAATCAAGCCTCTTAGTCATGTTTGGGTGAATAGGTAGCATAACTCCCATTCAATATTACAAACAAATATACTGATTATTAGATTTGATATATCAAAGAAAGAATTTTTTATATTTTTTAAGTTTAGTGCATAAAAAAGGGGGCTATTCCGGAATTATGGATCAGTCCCCCCTTTTAATGAATTACAAATTAATATTAAACCGGCTCAGGTTTTGGTTCCGGTTCATTGCTGTTTTGTTTGCGGGTTTTACGCGCACGGGCTGTTGTATTGATTTCGTTGATATAGGTGACCAACTGGTTATAGATTTCACCATAAGTAGCTTTGTCGAGTTGATTATTAAGCTGGATCATGGCCAGTAAATCTTCCATTGCTGTAATCAATTCTTCCAAAATAGCGGTGGCAGGTTCCGAATCAGCGGCCACGATTGCTTTTTCATCCGATTTCTGTTTACTGACTGAATCAAAAATCTGATGTGCGGTTTTCAGCGACTCATAATAGGGTAAAAGATTCAATTCTCTCAATAAATCCTGATTCGCTGGCAAATCGAATTCCGAAATTAACGATATTAACATCGCTGTTGTTTTTTTATACCCAGGCCTTTGAGCAGTTGCACCATGGTTTTCGAAAATGGTATAAAGTTTCAATGCTTTCGCGCTGGGCTCCTCGATCAATGAAACCGAAATGCCATACAATATCTCGCGAAATGCGATGCGCGCCCGGTTGCGACGCTTACCAAGTTGAAGCAGTTCGCCGGTTAAAGGACTCTTTCCCCCATTTTTCTGATTTTTTACTAAACGCTTATAAACCGAAGTCAATCCATTGTAAAGATTCTTGATTTTTGGATCAGTTTCGGTTAGCACTTGTGTGGTCTTTTCAAATCGCTCAGCCATCAGGACACCATCACTGACTAATAGCAGAGAAGAAACAATTAGTTTTTCCATGGTAATTTTTTTTTGAGTATTAAAATTGAAGTAAAGAGCTAATATAAAACTTTTTTGGAACAAAAAGAAGGCTGTATCATCAATATTTTTGTGAAAATTGAAAAAAAAGTAATTTATTTTTCGCAAAACCAATATTTTGTCCAAAATCAATTTAAATGGATGGTTCTTACCTTTCGTTTTATGCATAACTGATCATAAAAAGATGGTTTTGAAAATCGGTTTAGGTATCATCGTGAGCCAATGAATGCTTTCTAAATTCGGTTTAGGCATCATCGTGAGCCAATGAAGGCTTTCTAAAATCTGTTTGGGCATTATCGGGTGCCAATGAAGGCTTTCTAAAATCGGTTTGGGCATCATTGGGTGCCAATGAATGGTTTTTGAAATCTGTTTGGGCATTATCATGTGCCAATGGATACTTTTGAAATCTGTTTAGGCATCATTGGGTGCCAATGGATACATTTTGAAATCTGATTAGGCATCATCCTAGACCAATGAATGGTTTTTGCAATTCTGATTAGACATAAATTGGAATGGTGCGCCGGGTAGAGACGCGATTAATCGCGTCTCTACAACAAATTGAATGATCCTTTTTTGTGATTTTGTATTCGCATCTCTACAACAAATTGAATGATACATTTTGCAAATCGCAGATATATGTTTGTTGTTCCATTCCATTAAATGTTATCCGTTTTGGATTTACCTCTTTTTCGTTTTTGCCTTTAGCAGGTTCTCATTCACCCTGAATTTTACGATTTTCGAAATCAGTTCCAATGGCATCGGCTGGTCGAGCGGAAACTGTACGGAACCTTTTGCCCCTTTGTAAACAGAAAGTTCTTCTTTAAATGCTTCAATTCCTGATGGGACAGGGTAGAAACCAATGTGATGTTTAAATGCTGCAAAATGAACCAGGTTTCCATTCAAAACAAATGTTGGCATTGCATATTTTATCGCTTCTTCTGCTTCGGGTGCAGCTTGCCTGATCGTCGCCCGGATTTGTTCGAGCAGTATTTGTATTTCTTCCGGAAAACTGTGGATATATTCATCGATGTTATTAGCCATTGTATTCATCACTTTTGAAAGTTTTATTTCATTACTTTATTTTCTTCCCAATTAGTTCATTCACCTTTTACCCGTTTGTATACTCCTTTTTCTCTGACGTGATTTTGCGTTTTAGTCGTTGTTCTGTAATGAACCTGAGTTCGATATAGGTATTAGTTTAATATTCTAAAAATAAGGTAATAAGGTTGTTTCCTATTACTAATTTGACTTCTACTAAGGTTGAAAAAGATGATAAGGTTTTAAAACCTTATTCTTTAAACCTTACCTTAGTAGCGATTTTGGAACCACATGCCATTAAAACCTTATTACCTTATTGGTTTTCAGGCATTTTATGCTTTGTCTAATATCGGATTGAGTTTATTAGATTCCCTTATGATACTGAGTGTCAGTTGTGGGATGAATAACCTGCCGGAGTTCCATTTCTGAAGCAGGATCTCCGTTTAGCAGATTTTCAAATAACTTAATAATACCTGGTTTTCCCATTGCTATCTTCGTTTCGGTTTTTAGTTCTGTTAAATCGATGAAAAACCCTGAAAAGAGATCGGCCATTTCCGTCACTACAGCAGTATTCAGAAAATTGACCGGATGATAAATCCGGTGATAGTTCCCCTTTGTTTTTTCAATCAGGAATGTTTCCTTTTTAAGGTTTGTAATTGAGGCAGATTTCACACAGTGATTTATACAGTCATCATCCAATACTTTCTTTTCGCATCCCGTCACCTGGTGAAGCAGGCATTGCCGGCTTGTCATCAGCACAATCGGATGATAGATGCTGTAGTAAAGTTTGAAATCATCAGGTATTTGAATATGCAGCATCTGAACCTTACTTATTTCGTTCGAAATAAATGCGCCGGAACAGTTGAAGGTTTCTTTTAAACAGACCAGGCTAAATGAATTAACGAGGTTCAAATAAGGCCCGGCGATCCAACGGATTCCTTTTTCAAAGGCTTCATATGCGATTCCGGTATTGTTTGTTACAATGAGCTGAGGCTGCACCTGCTGAAGAAATTCCATTGCTGACTGGTAGTCTTCACCTGTTAAAACAGGCGGAAACCATGGAATGAGTTTCCTGTTTTCTGTAAAGAGGGCGGTCAACTCAGCAGATTCATTCTTAAACGATTCAGGCAACCGGAAAAATACATCTGTATTGGTTTCATCGCAAAGATGCACATCTTTTGGGGAGGATATTAGTACGGAAATCGTGGGTTTCTCTTTCTGCCGGATGTGCTTTTTCAGTACGGGAACATCAATGGGATCTACAAATTCTTTTGAACCATTCAGAACGAACAGGATTCTTTTTTTTATGGAAGTAAGCGCGTTAAACGGTATGTAAACTTCCTCCTGAAGATTCTCAAGCGTTAGTTTTTCCAGGTGATATTCCGTATCGTTGATCGCCTTCAGCCGTTTTAAAACCATCGCGTAATTGATGGCTTCTGTCCCGGTATTTACAAGATTCATTTCGGATAGCACCTCAAATGAAGTTGCCGGTGTCTTTACGGTAACCCGCATTGGTGTGCCACTTTCTCCTGAAATAGATATGATCAAAGGCGCTTTTGCTATACTTGTCTGCCTGATCTTATTCTCAATCGTCGTTTTAACCGCCTCTTTTTCATCATATAGTTCTAAATGACTTTTTTCCATTGCATCGGCTGTGGTATAGTCATTTATCTCCGAAAGATGTTGAATGGAATGATCGCGGGGATTGTCGATAAACATATCTTTATCAATAACTCCTTTTAGAAAGGCATTTGAAAACGCCCGGTTAAACACCTTAAAAAGAGCGCTGTTATCTTTGTTTAGCCTGTCCTGAATATAAAAGATCATCAACTGTTTTCTCCAGCTGTTGACCACCGTATAAACGTAATCGAACTTTTTTATCCGTCCTTCAATCTTAAGTGAATCAACCCCCGCATCCGACAGTTCGCGGAGATCGAAAAAGGCTGAATTATCTTTCAGATTCAAGGGGTAATCTTTACCCGCCGGAGTTGTTAAGTACTGATCCCTGCAGGGCTGACTACACCTGCCACGGTTCCCCGAGTTGCCTCCGTGAACAGAACTCATGTAGCAAATGCCTGAATAGGAGAGGCAATAGGATCCATGGACGAATACTTCCGTCAATAGCTTATGTTGATGTGCAACCGATGTAAGCGCTTTTATCTCTCCTATATTTAATTCTCTTGAGAGGTTAACCCTTGCTACCTGCAGTTTGCTTAAAAACTTTACCTGCCCTTCATTGTGGGTGGTTAGCTGTGTAGATGCGTGTATTTTAAGACCTTTGAAATAGTGGGAGAGGAGATAAAACAGCCCCAGGTCCTGAACAATCACACCATCAATACTTGTATTGATTAACTTATTCAGCAGACTTATGATGGCCGGTATTTCCTGTTCAACTATAATGATATTAAGCGTCAGAAATACTTCACATTTATTCTGATGTGCAAGTCTTAAAATTCCCTGCAAATCATCAAAGCTGACATTGGTTGCCCTGTTTCTGGCATTGAATTTATCGAGACCACAGTATACAGCATCGGCACCCGCAAGTATTGCAGCTTTTATCGAGTCAATATCTCCGCCAGGCGCCAGTAGTTCAATTTTTCTTTTCATAGAATTCAAATATACGATTTCCTTTTTGATGAGCAAGTAAACCTGTTTTCAGTTAGATATTAAGCGTTGTCAGGAAGAGATAATATAGATTTGCTGATCAATTCACGAATTGTTTTCAGTGCGTTAAATCGGATCAGACTATATAGTTGAGGGGAAAATGCATTATTATGAATAAACAAACACAGAACAACTAATTTATAAGACCTTATTTTCATTTTCTAACCTCAGTAGCCAGATGCCCAAACACACACCAATAACCTTATTACCTTATTTTTTCAATATGTTTTGATAATGTTTATTTTCATACGTATATAATTTGTTTTTTAAAGGTCGTATGGAATCGAAGATCAGCGAAGCTAATAGCCATGAGTAAATATTCATTCCAATTTGTGATTTATCAATCATGGCTATTTCATGCGTTTATAATTTGTTTTTTAATGCCCGCATGGAATCGTAGATCAGCGAAGCTAATAGCCATATAATCATTTTGGTTTGCGAGAAGTTTACTCTCATGGCTATTTCATCTAAATAAGGTAATTAGGTTAGAATAGAAAATGATACAGCGTAGCTACTAAGGTTTTTGAAAAAAATAAGGTTTTTATGAAAAATAGCATGCATCAATTAGTCTTTAAATTATTATTCCCACAACAATTTAAACTGATCCGTTTAATCAGTCCCTGAAGTTATAACGCCAAAAAAAGAGGATGTCCCACATGTGAGACATCCTCTTTGATTATTTATGAAAGGAAAAAACTATACCAGTTTCCAGCCTTCGCGATATTCGTATTGCATTTTCTTCGTTGCTTCACCATCGGCATCGTCGATAAATGTCTCTGTCATCGGATCCCATTTGATGGTCCGTTTCAGATCGCAGGCGATGTTACCCAATGTGCAAACACAACAGCTGCTATGTCCAATTTCAACCGGAACTGCAGGATCTTTATGAGCCCTTACAGCTTCAATGAAATTGACCTGGTGAGGAATCTTTGTCTCGTAAGGACCATCACTGGTTACTGCTTCCTTCGAATCGAATTTAGGATCAGAACCTTTGAAATAACCGCGTGAAACTTCAATCCATCCATTTTCGCCGATAAACTTAACCCCTTTTGTTTTCTTTTCGTCGAATGGTTCAGATGTCATTACAACGCCATTGGCATATGTCCATGAAATATATTCGGAACCGTCGCCGATAGGAGATATTTCAACAGGACCGTTTTTGTCCATGCCAAGTCCCCATTGAGCGATGTCGAACATATGAGCGCCCCAGTCGGTTGTGAAACCGCCGCCCATCTCTTTGTACCAGCGCCATGCGCCCCATATTTTCTCATTTTCATCAGGATCGAACGTAATAATTGGATCCAACGCATTGTTATAGTGAATTGTGGTAGGAAGTGGCCCTAACCAGAGATCCCAGTTCAAATCTGCAGGAATAGGTTCCTGAGGAAGATCATATGGTATTGGTGGTGCTCCAACATAGGCTTTTACATTTGTAATTTTTCCCAATGCTCCTGTTTGAACAAGATTAACTGCGTGCTGGAAGTTTGGATCCGAACGCTGCTGGCTTCCAAGACCGAAGATACGGCCATTTTCGCGAACTGCTTTCTTCAATTCCTGACCTTCTTTGATCGTAAAGGTCATTGGTTTTTCGAGGTACACATCCTTGCCTGCCTTTAATGCGGCAATGGCAATATAAGCGTGTGAATGGTCAGGAATAGCTATCACGACTGCGTTGATGTCTTTCCTTTTCAGTATTTCGCCATATTTTTCATAAGTTTCAACTTTAAGGGTTTTGCCTTTTGCTGTATTGGACGCATCCACCTTTTTTTGAAATCTTCTGCGTTTGATGCCATACACATCGCATCCTGCAACGACATTAACTCCCGGGATTTCGAGGAATCCGTTCAACAGGAAATTTGCCTGCTGACCTAATCCGATAAATCCCAATGTGATTTCCTTTTCTGCTGCTACCGGTGTTTTACAACTTGTCATTCCCGGCAATACGGCAAGCCCGGCTACTCCAAGTGCCGATGCTCCAAGAAACTGTCGCCTTGACAATCCTTTTTTCTGTTCTTCCATTACTTTTACTTTAATAGTTCGTTGATATGATATAATTAATCCTTTAATTGGTTGGATTTTACTTGTTAATCTGGTTCTTTAATAAGTTTCGCAATTTAGAAATATTTTTGGCGCAATAAAAAGTTTGAACGGAAAAATCATGAGTCAGAAGATGAATGTCTTCCTTAATCTTCGGTATTACTTAAAAATCAGCTCTCCCCCTTCAACTACCTGTTGATGCCGGATGACACTTCCTTTAACAGGAAGACCATTCAGTGTGATACTTTCAAAATTCTGTTGATTTGTATTATTACGGATTGCTTTAATTACGAAAGGTTTTGCGTTACTACCTGATTTGATCTGCACTTCGTCAAATGAAGTTGCGCCGATCACATATTCAGGTTTTCCCGGGCAAACGGGGTAAAAACCAATCATAGAGCATACCAGCCATGCCGACATTTGGCCTGCATCTTCGTTTCCGCTCAATCCGCCGGGTCCGGTTCCATACTCTTCATCAACAATTTTCCGGATCAGTTCTGCTGTCTTTTTCTGTTCACCTGCCAGTGCGAAAAGGTAAGGCGCCTGCTGATCGGTTTCATTTCCATGCCAGTAATATCCGCCATCGAAGAATTCATTAAGCCTTTTGATAAATGCTTTCTGTCCACCAAGTTGCAAGATTAATCCGGGCACATCCTGTGGCACGTACCATGTATATTGAAAAGGTGTTCCTTCCGTAATATAATTAGTTTTTACAAGAGGGTTGAACGGTTCGATCCATTTTCCATCTGCATGACGACCGCGTGCATACCCTGTTGAGGGATCAATTACATTCACATAGTTCCTCGATCGTTTCAGCAGCACATTTGCGTCATCCTTTTTCCCCAGCTTTTCGGCGAATTGCGACAGTGCATAATCGTCAAGCGCGTATTC
>Ga0209430_1000644_pt1 | contig 33184 bp, 16 predicted proteins | sample BarGraIncub1133A_FD_184504 | JGI IMG/M metagenome (GOLD analysis project Ga0209430, IMG submission 184504) | Arctic peat soil microbial communities from Barrow, Alaska - Barrow Graham LP Incubations 11-33A (SPAdes) (version 2) | ecosystem: Environmental > Terrestrial > Soil > Wetlands > Peat... | reverse complement strand
CATCGATCGTTTCGGACCCATTCCTGAACCTTCGCGTGAGCTGATTGATGTAGTCCGCTTGAGATGGATTGCCATTTCTCTTAACATTGAGCGGATCATACTCAAGGAATCAAAGATGATTTGCTATTTGCCATCTGATCCTGCGTCGAATTACTACCAAACGGTTCATTTTCAAAAGCTCATGCAGTGGATCGTTCAGAACCCATCAAAATGCCGCGTAAAAGAGGGGAGAGGGAAGCTTAGTATCAATTTCACTGAAATCAAAACAATACGCAAGGCCGTCAATATGTTGACTGGTATTGCTGGGAGGGTAAGTGAATAATGTATTGTTAATAATTCGATGAATAATCAGTTGTGATTGATATCAGATGCCTTTTTTCCTGATACTCATTAAATACTCATCTGCAGTCATTACCGGAATTTGTGATTCTTTAAAATCCTTTCCATTTCTTGTAATCAAGATACTGCAATTTGATTTTAAAGCACTAAAATATTGTAATGAGTCCTCAAAATCGGAAAAGTTTGAATTAAGTCCTTTTTCAATTATTACTTCATCAAGGTTACAAATCTCTGAAATAATCTTAAACTTCCTCAGTTTGTCTTTCGCTTTTTCTGTATTTTCAAATTTTGTTAAAAAATAACTCACAGTTGCATACGACAATGCAGAAGCGACCAACGTAACCTGGCTTTTATCTGCAAGAGTTGCAATCTTTGCAATTGAATTATAAAATGGTATTCGCTCTCCCAATAAATCCAACATTATATTGGTGTCAATAAAGAGTTTAGTCTTCATTTGTATTTTTCTGTCAGATAGTTTGAATAATCATTTTTATAATCCAAATCAGAAGGTATTTGAATACCTGAAGACATACTCCTCACAAAAGGTGAAATCTCAATGTCAGTTTTGTTATTTATTGAATCTCCTTTAATTGTTAATGATTGAAGATATGATTCAATAATTCTTGACAAACTTCTATTGTTTGATAATGCATATTCTTTCGCTCTTTCAATCACTGCCTTATCAAGTTTTAACGTCAATTTAGTATCCATCGCTAAAAGGTTTATACGTACAAATATATGAAATGAGCCCGTATAGCGCAAGTGTTTTTCATTATTTTTTTCTTTGCAATTGTGCCAGTATTTCATATTTGAAAGATTTTTGGCGCCAAATTGTCTGATAATCAGGATTGGCAGATCTTTTGTATAATCAGGTATAATAATCACATTCTATTCAATTTGGTGTAGGTTATCAATAGACGAAAAACTAAAAAATCAATGATATGAATTTTGACAATTTCACAATAAAGGCGCAGGAGGCGGTAAATCAAGCAGTTAAAATTGCAGAGGGGAATAATCAGCAGGCTATTGAGACTGGACATCTCCTGAAAGGGTTGATGGTTAATGCTGAGAGTGTAACCGGTTTTCTGTTAAAGAAATTGGGTGTTAATGTTTTGATATTCAATGCAGCGCTTGACAAAATCATCGTAAGTTATCCAAAGGTTACTGGAGGGGAATCGTACCTTTCGTCGGCCGCCAATTCGGCAGTGCAAAAGGCAGTTTCTATTTCACAGAAAATGGGCGACCAATACGTTTCGGTCGAACATTTGTTGCTGGGACTTTTGGACGGAAGTGATTCTGTTAGCCGTTTGATGAAGGATAGCGGAATTAGTCACAAAGAACTGGATGAGGCGATTAAAGCGCTGCGTAAAGGGTCAAAGGTGGATAGCCAGACAGCTGAGGATACCTTTAATTCACTGAATCGCTTCGCTGTTAACCTGAATGAACGGGCAAAGTTAGGGAAGCTTGATCCGGTAATCGGACGTGATGAAGAGATTCGCCGGGTCTTACAAATATTGTCACGACGCACAAAAAATAATCCAATCCTGATCGGAGAACCAGGAACGGGGAAAACAGCAATCGTTGAAGGTTTGGCCCAAAGGATTGTCAGGGGAGATGTTCCTGAAAATTTGAAAGACAAGCAGGTTTTCTCGCTCGATATGGGAGCGTTAATTGCTGGTGCAAAATACAAGGGTGAATTTGAAGAACGTTTGAAAGCCGTTATCAATGAAGTGATTCAGGCAGAAGGCAATGTGATTCTTTTTATTGATGAGATACATACATTGGTTGGTGCCGGCAAAGGCGAAGGCGCGATGGATGCTGCCAATATTCTTAAGCCAGCTTTGGCTCGTGGAGAATTGCGGGCAGTCGGAGCAACTACTTTAAGCGAGTATCAAAAGTATTTCGAGAAAGATAAAGCGCTGGAACGTCGCTTCCAATTGGTAATGGTTGATGAACCAACCACATTAGACGCGATCTCAATTCTTCGTGGATTGAAGGAACGATATGAAAATCACCATAAAGTAAGGATCAAAGATGATGCAATTATTGCAGCAGTTGAACTTTCACAGCGCTACATTACCGATCGGTTTCTTCCTGATAAGGCCATTGACCTGATGGATGAAGCCGCCGCAAAACTCAGGATGGAGATGGATTCGCTCCCGGAAGGGCTCGATGAGATTGATCGTAAACTGACACAGCTCGAGATTGAACGCGCCGCTATTCAGCGTGAAAATGACACCTCCAAACTGGAAAAACTGGAAGAGGAGATTGCCAACTTAAAGGCAGATCAAACGAAATACAGGGCATCGTGGCAGGCCGAAAAAGGGGCGATTGAGGCTGTACAAAATGAGAAGCTATTGATTGAAGACCTGAAGTTGCAAGCTGATCAGGCTGAACGTCAGGGTGAATATGGCCGTGTTGCCGAAATCCGCTACGGTAAAATAAAGGAAGCTGAAGCAGAGATTGCCAGGTTACAGAAGGAACTGATCGAGTTGCAGGCTGGTAAATCGCTGATAAAAGAAGAAGTAGATAGTGAGGATATTGCAGATGTTGTTGCACGCTGGACAGGGATTCCTGTCAAGAAAATGCTCCAGAGCGAGCGTGAAAAACTACTTCACCTTGAAGAAGAGTTGCATTTACGTGTAATTGGTCAGGATGAGGCAATTGCTGCGGTTTCTGATGCCGTACGGCGCTCGCGTGCCGGTTTGCAGGATGACAAGAGGCCGATCGGATCGTTTATCTTTCTGGGAACCACTGGTGTGGGAAAAACTGAACTTGCGAAAGCTCTGGCAGAATACTTGTTCGATGACGAAAATATGCTTACGCGTATCGATATGTCGGAATACCAGGAAAAATTTTCTGTTACGCGGTTAATTGGATCGCCTCCGGGATATATCGGATACGATGAAGGGGGGCAATTGACCGAAGCTGTAAGGCGGAAACCTTACTCTGTTGTCTTGTTCGATGAAATAGAGAAAGCGCATCCCGATATTTTCAATGTTTTGCTGCAGGTGCTTGATGACGGGCGGCTTACCGACAATAAGGGTCGCACCGTCAATTTTAAAAATACGATTATCATCATGACTTCAAATATTGGTTCACAAATCATTCGTGAACGGTTTGCTCATCTCAACGAAGGTAATAGAGTTAAGGTGGTGGAAGATTTGCGGACAGAACTGTTCGAATTGCTCAAACAAACCATCCGGCCCGAGTTTCTGAACCGGATCGATGAAATCATCATGTTTACGCCATTAACCCGAAAGGAGATCTACCAAATTGTAAGACTACAATTTGCACTGGTTGCTGAGCGGTTAAAGAAGAGTGGATATGAGACCACGATTACCGATGCTGCAGTTGATTGGATTGCAGAAGCAGGTTTCGATCCTCAGTTTGGGGCACGTCCTGTAAAACGAATGATGCAGAAATACCTGCTTAACGATTTGTCGAAGGATATTCTTGCAGGAAAAGTGACTGCCGGACATCCGGTTGCAATCGATGTAAAGGATGATAAACTGGTTTTTGTCAGTGAATAGATAGCGAATAGGTTTTTAATAAGAAGGGATAAGAAACACACTTATCCCTTTCTGTTTCTTAAATAATGATTAACCTTTCCTACGGCAAGAGCTGATTTTTTTGCCAAAAAATCCTTATCCCTGGTTTTTAATACCTTTGCAGCCAACTTGTATGACCTGGAAGCGACACAGAATTAGGTGTCAATACTCTTAAAAACAATTTTGGGGTTAATGCCTTATTAAAGTAGTCGCAGTAGTCAGCGATAAAATGAAAATCGAATAATGAATAAAGAAAAAATAAGAGGTCATGTGGCCATGTTATTTACTTCACTAATATTTGGAGTGAATATTCCTCTTTCAAAGAATCTGATGCCCGACTGGATGAGTCCATTGGGTTTGACATATTCCCGTTTTGCCTTCGGAGCAATGGCTTTTTGGTTGCTTTCGATGTTCCTTAAATCAGAAAAGGTATCCCGAAAAGATATGGGAACCCTTTTTCTTGGATCACTTTTAGGAGTTGGGCTTAACCAGGCCGCATTTATCTCCGGATTACAAATGACCTCAGCAACCAATGCCTCAATAGTAATAACAATCACCCCGATTCTGGCGATGATAATCTCGTTCTTTTTTCTGAAGGAGCCAATTACATTTAAAAAGACGGGTGGTGTAATTATTGGTTTGGTTGGCGTTTTATCAATGATTTTGACATCCGAAGTTTCAGGCGCCGATCACGAAGCTTCAATGATCGGTGACTTATTGTGTGTAGTCAGTAGTCTTTCATATGCCTTTTTTCTAGTATTGACGCGCAGAATATCAAAGCGATATAGCTCTGTCACCATTATGAAATGGATGTTTTTATTCTCTGCTCTTATGTTTTTACCATTCGGCTATAAAGACGTTTTTACTGCAAGAATTTTTACTGAAGGAACCTCAGCGGCCTGGAGTAGCTATGTCTACTTATTAGTTGGAGCCACCTTTATCACCTATTTATTGATCCCAATTGCTCAAAAGCAAATCCGGCCGACAACCATCGGGATGTATAATTATTTGCAACCACTTGTTGCTTCCTATATTGCAATTATGTGGGGAAATGATATCTTTTCATGGTCGAAACCACTTTCTGCAATATTAATTTTTGCGGGGGTTTATTTGGTTACAACGAGTAAATCGCGTGAAGATATTGAACGTGAGCGACTGCTTAAATTGGAAAAGGGTAATTTAACTGATCTGAAACTTTCACCGGTTAAAGAGCCGGTAATCAAGTCTTGATATTTTAAGAAAAATCCGCCAAATATTCTCTTTATAGCTTCAATTTCACCCAAATTCTTTTCTGCAAGATTTGAAAATTGGGGGTTTTTGATGTAATATAGCGTGATCATAATCTAAATCTGATGAAGCTACTTCACACCTCCGATTGGCACCTGGGTAAGCGATTGGAAAATTTATTGAGACTCGACGAACAAAAGGAGGTTTTAACCGAGATTTGTGAAATTGCGGAGACTGAACAGGTTGATGCAGTGATTATCTCGGGCGACCTTTTCGATACCTACAATCCCGCTGCAGAAGCGGTTGATTTGTTTTATAAAACGCTGAAACGTCTTGCTAACAACGGGAAGCGCGCTGTAATCGCCATTGCCGGTAATCATGATTCGCCTGATCGGATTGCAGCTCCCGATCCACTGGCTCGCGAATGTGGTATTCTGTTTGCCGGTTATCCTAACGTAATTATCCCACCGTTTGAGTTGGATGCTGGATTGATGGTCACTCAAAGTGAAGAAGGCTTTGTGGAGCTCCATTTGCCCGGATGTTCAGATCCTCTGCGCATCTTGTTAACGCCATATGCCAACGAATTCAGATTGAAAGCTTACCTGGGTCGTGAAGATTCGGAGGAGGAATTACGCAAGCTATTAAATGCCCAATGGTCATTATTAGGTCAGAAATACTGTGACAACAAAGGGGTTAATATTCTGATTTCTCATCTTTTCTTTGCCCGGAAAGGTGCTGCATTGCCCGAAGAGCCAGAAGATGAGAAACCAATTCTCCATGTCGGTGGAGCTCAGGTAATCTATTCGGAAAATATTCCTTCTCAAATTCAGTATGTTGCTTTGGGCCACCTGCACCGGAAACAAACCATCGATACAACACCTTGTCCAATCATATATGCTGGAAGCCCGTTGTCCTATAGTTTTGCAGAAGCTGACCAGCAAAAGTATGTGTTGGTAATTGACATTGAACCTGGGAAAATCCCGGTCGTCTCAAATCATGAGTTGACAAAAGCAAAACGATTGTTGCGTAAAAAATTTGACAATGTAAATGAGGCGATTGAGTGGCTGAACGACCATCAATCGGCACTTATTGAGCTGACGATGAGTACTGATACGTATCTGACTGCCGAGGAACGCAAATTGCTGAATGCTGCTCACAATGGGATTGTCTCGATCATCCCTGATGTAAGAAGAGTAGATGATGATCAGGTTAATTTCCGGAAGACAATCGATCTGACAAAAGGAATGGACGATTTATTCACTGACTATTTCAGATCCGAGAAAGGTCAGGAACCAAATCAACGGATTTTAGACTTGTTTAAAGAGGTTTTAGCACAGGGGGGCGACGAATGATACCAATTAAACTCACGATACAAGGTCTTTTTTCTTACCAGGAAAAACAGACAATTGATTTTCAGAAACTAACTGAAGCTCATCTTTTCGGCATTTTCGGATCAGTTGGAAGTGGAAAGTCGTCAATCCTTGATGCCATTACCTATGCACTATATGGTGAAACAGAGCGAATGAACGCCCGCGACAATCGCAACTACAATATGATGAACCTGAAATCGGATGAGCTGTTTATTGAGTTCGATTTTAATGTAGGGAGAGAGAGTACCACTTATCGTTCGGTCGTCAGGGGCAAACGCAATCGCAAACGGTTTGAAGATGTGAAAACCCTGGACCGATCAGCCTACAAAAACCAGAATGGAGCATGGGAACCAATAGAAATTGAACAATTACAACAAGCTATAGGACTGAGTTACGAAAATTTTAAACGAACCATCATCATCCCGCAAGGAAGGTTTCAGGAGTTTCTTCAATTGGGGAATAAAGACAGGACGCAGATGATGAAGGAATTGTTTAACCTTGGGAAATTTGAGCTTTACTACAAGACCGTTGCGCTCGAGACGAATAACAATGAACAGATGCAGAAACTTCAGGGACAACTTCACCAATTGGGAGAAGTAAAACTTGAGCAATTGGAGGAGGCAAAGTTTCGGATGGAGGCGATCCGGGTGGAGATCAATCAGCTGACGTCGCAATTGTCATTCAAACAAAAAGAAGAAATTGATTTAAATAAGCTAAAAGAGCTTGTTGAGAAGTTGAAAGCGCAACAAGTTCAAATGGATTTTCTTAAAACAAAAGAGGAGGAGATTCTTAAAACAGAGCAATTGCTCAAGGAATACGAATATTGCCTGGTAAATTATAAGAACTTATTTGATAGGTCGGACGAAGTTGTCAGAGGAGTTCTTCAGCTTGAAAAATCGATTGCAGATGAAGACTTTATTCTGAATGATAGCACCACTCAATTATCAGTTCTCGAAAGTGAATTTGCAAAAATAAAAATTGACTACGAACAACGTGATCTGCTTAAACAACAAGCAGGTGAGTTGATAAAGATTGCCCGGATCATCGAATTGAAAGCTGAAAATCAAAAGATTGGTGATCGTGTATTAAAAGGGCTGGCAGTATGTGAAAGTTCAAAAGACAAGGTTCAGAAACACAAAATTTTGGAAGGTGTGATTGTCAATGAGCTGAAAACACTTAAAGCCAGTTTGCCTGATCTCGCTGAACTTTCGAAAATTCAGAATTGGTTTACCATCAGAAAGTCGCTCGTGGCTGTGGGTCTTGAATGTTCCAAAGAGCTTGATGCGATTCAAAAAGAAATTAATATCCTATATAATAAGTTTGAAGAAAGTATTGAAAACCAGATAGGAGGATTGGATAAGCCTCTTAAGATACATGATGTACTTGGATTGCTAACGCAAAAAGGGATAAAAACGAAGGATTCGATTTCTATGATCGATAAGAACATTGAGCATCTTTTAATTCGCACTAAGCTTGAAGAGTATGCTACGAATCTGGAGGATGGAAAACCTTGTCCGTTGTGCGGTTCTTTGTTGCACCCCGATATTTTGGATAGTGGCGATGTAAAGATGGCGCTTCAAAAGGAACGCGATTCGAAAATGAAACAGGAGAAAGCGATTGAATCGATTGATAAATTGATGGTTAGTTTACGCCAGATTGAAACTCAGCTTTATCTGAAGCTCGAATCAATTCAAAAGCTGAAGTTAAAACAGGTTGAGAATAAGGATAAAACGGAGACGCACCAAACTCACTTTATTTGGCCCGATTTTACAGATGAACTTGTCCTAAATAAATCTTTTCAGTCGGCGAGCACTATACAGCTTTCTATTAGGCTGAAAGACAGTGAGCTTGAGAAACTCCGGATGGAAGTTGAAAATGAGCAAAAGTTACTTGAAAATTATAATAAGGGACTAGAAACTATCAAAGAACAGCAGACCATTAATCAGTCGGAAATCCACCTTTTAACAAGGCAAATCGAAAAATTGGATCTTCAAGTTTATATTTTGCAATCGGTAGACAAGGTAAAACAGTTGTCGAATCGGTTATTATTGAAGTATGGTGAAATTGAATCTGCCTATTTAAAAACTGCCACAGAGATTACACGCCTTCAAAAACGAAGAGACGAGTCGTCTGGAAAGCTTCAGGTAAACAGATCGATGTTGCTCGAAAGGCAAAAAGAACAAATTGCTGTTAATGACCAGATTATTAAATTGTTGTCAACTTCGGATTATGCCTTCGCCGATCAGATAAAAAAGATTCTGAATCAGAAAATTGATATTGAATTGGAGAATAAAAGGATTCAGAACTTCAGGCAGCAATTCCAACTTTCTGAAAATCAATTGTCTTTATTGATAATTGAGGTTGGAGACCGTACTTATTTCGCAGACGACCATCAGAAAGTGAAGGATGAAGTTTCGAAATTGAGTGAAGTTCAGGCTGAGAAAAACAGGGAGCTTGGAAAAACGGAGGGCGAGATTCGCAAACTGACCAATGACCTGAATCAACAGAAACAGATCCGTAAATCGCTGTATAATTTGGAATTACGGGCAGAGGACATTAAAACGATGAAGCAATTATTTAAAGGGAGCGGGTTTGTGAACTATGTTTCCTCTGTTCATCTTCATAATCTTTGCCTTGCTGCAAACGATCGGTTTTATAAGTTGGTAAGGCAAAAAATGAGTCTGGAAATCACACAGGATAATAGTTTTCAGGTTCGCGATTTTTTGAATGGAGGGAAGGTGAGGAGTGTTAAGACGCTGTCTGGTGGGCAGACATTCCAGGCAGCTTTATCGCTGGCGTTATCATTGGCAGATAGCATTCAGCAATTTACGGACTCATCACAGAATTTTTTCTTTTTGGATGAAGGATTTGGATCGCTTGATAAAGAGTCGCTTGATGTGGTATTTGAAACCCTTAAATCGTTGAGGAAAGAGAATCGGATTGTTGGTGTGATTTCCCATGTTGAAGAGATGCAACAGGAGATTGATACTCATCTAAGGATTGTTAATGATGAGGAAATCGGAAGTAGGGTTTTCAGAAGCTGGGAAAATTAATTGCAATATTATCAATTTGTAAACTTTTTCGAGCCATTACCTCTTGATTGGAAAATAAATCTACTTTTGTTTGCCAAATTTTTTTAGGGTTGGGTTGTCTGCCTTAAATAATCACAGGCGTCAAACAACAAAAATATTTGAGTTATGGAAAATTCTAAACGTAATGATGCTTTACGAACCGATGCATTAAATTACCACAAAAATGGCAGACCAGGGAAAATACAGGTTGTACCAACAAAACCATATAGTACAGCGCGTGATTTGGCACTTGCGTATTCACCTGGGGTGGCTATCCCTTGCCTGGAGATTCAAAAAGATCTTCAATGTGCATACGACTACACAGCCAAAGGAAATCTGGTTGCTGTAATCTCGAATGGAACAGCAGTTCTCGGTTTGGGTGATATTGGCGCTCTTGCCGGAAAACCTGTAATGGAAGGCAAAGGTCTGTTATTCAAAATATTTGCCGATATTGACGTGTTTGATATTGAAGTCGATGAAAAAGATCCGGCGAAATTTATTGAAGTGGTGAAAGCCATTGCACCTACTTTTGGAGGAATCAATCTCGAAGATATAAAAGCTCCTGAATGCTTTGAAATCGAAGAAAAGCTGAAGGAAGCTTTAGATATCCCGCTAATGCATGATGACCAGCACGGAACGGCAATTATTTCATCAGCTGCACTGATCAATGCTCTTGAACTGGTTGGCAAGAAAATCGAAGACATTAAAATTGTGGTAAATGGTGCCGGAGCTGCTGCTTCTTCATGCACCACGCTTTACATGGCACTTGGTGCCAAACTTGAGAATATCGTAATGGTTGACAGTAAGGGTGTTATTTCAACACGACGCACCGATCTGAACAGCCGCAAGCTTCCGTTTGCAACCTCACTTCCTTGCAATACGCTTGCCGAGGCAGTTGAGGGTTCAGATGTATTCCTTGGTCTTTCTGTTGAAGGATGTCTTACGCAGGACATGGTTCGCAGTATGGCGGCTAATCCACTCGTATTTGCCTGTGCCAATCCAAATCCTGAAATTTCATATGCAGACGCTATGGCTTCGCGTCCTGATATTATTTTTGCAACTGGCCGAAGTGACTATCCTAATCAGGTCAACAATGTATTAGGTTTCCCTTATATATTCAGAGGTGCTTTGGATGTGCGTTCAACTGGCATTAACGAAGCAATGAAGGTAGCTGCAGTACTTGCAATTGCTGAACTGGCCAAAAAGCCTGTTCCTGAAGTGGTGACAGCTGCCTATAATACTTCCCACCTGAGTTTCGGATCTCAATACATTATTCCAAAACCACTTGATCCAAGATTATTGGTAACAGTTGCACCAGCAGTTGCAAAAGCGGCTATGGAGAGTGGTATTGCCCGTAAGCCGATCACTGACTGGGCTAAATATGAAGAAGAATTACGCCAACGGATGGGGCTCGACAATAAGCTGATTCGTGGGCTGACCGAAAAAGCAAAAGAAAATCCAAAACGTGTAGTTTTTGCTGAAGCGAACCACGTCAATATGCTGAAAGCTGCTTCAGTAGCCAGAGCCGAAGGAATCTGCATCCCAATACTCCTCGGAAATGAAGAACGTATTGAAAAATTGATTAATAAAAATCAAATTGAACTCGAAGGCATTGAAATAGTGAATCTTCGTCACGACAGGGAGAATTCCAGACGAAAAAAATATGCCAAAATGTTGACTGCAAAACGTCAGCGTGAAGGAATGACTTTTGATGAAGCTTACGAAAAGATGTTTGATCGCAACTACTTTGGGATGATGATGGTAGAAGCCGGTGATGCTGATGCTTTTATTACCGGCGTTTATACAAAGTACGAAGATGCCATTATTCCGGCGATCGAAATTGTTGGGATGCGCGAAGGCCTTAATCATATTGCCGGTTTAAATATTGTGAATACCAAACTGGGGACTTTCTTTTTTGCGGATACGCTTGTCAACAATCATCCATCTAAAGAAACACTTATTGATGTTGCAAAACTGACATACGAGGCAGCCTTGCTCTTTAATACAAATCCGGTAATGGCGATGCTCTCCTATTCAAACTTTGGAGAACGTACGGCAGGCAGCCCTGCGATGGTGCATGATGCAATTAAGTTTTTGCACACCAACCATCCAGATATGCTGATTGATGGCGAGATGCAAGTCAACTTTGCGCTGGATAAGGACCTGCGTCATGAAAAATACCCTTTCTCGAAGATTGACGGAATGAATGTTAATACATTGATATTCCCTAATCTTAGTTCTGCTAATATCTCATATAAATTGATGCTCGAAATCGGAATGAGCGAAACAATCGGGCCAATACAAATGGGCTTGAACAAACCAATTCATATTTTGAATGTCGAAAGTTCTGTTCGTGATATTCTTAACATGGTTACTGTTGCTGTTATCGATGCACAGGTTGAGGAACAAAAACTTCGGCAGAAATTAGTATAAGAAAGTTGCAACAAGCCCTTAAACAGGCTTATATTAAAATAGATGAAAATCCCGTAAAGTAAAATTTGCGGGATTTTTTTTATAGCTCACCAGCGTTCATTTTAGGCTTTCTTTAAGCTCTCCTGAAGTCTGCAAAATTTCCTGACAATCGTTCCATTCTTTCTGAATCTGAAATCAAACATCCAAAAAATGTCTTTAATAATATTGAAAACTCATTATGCATTGATTATCAGTGCCTTGCTGTAAGAAGGAGAAATTTATTTATTCATCAGAAAAGAATCCTATTGCATCAGAAAACATTTCTATTGAATTGGGGAGCATTCCTATTGCATCGGGGAACATTCCTATTTAATCATGAAACTTTTCTGTTGAATGTTTTTTTTAAGCTTACAAAGGTGTCTGTATTGTCAAATTTGTTTTAATACTACAAGTTATAAAGGTTATAACTGCTATATCGTTTTGCCAATCTTCAGTTTATCTATTGAAGATTTATCGGGGTTTCCCTTGTTTATCGCTTCTCTAAACTAAGGTAAAGATTTTTTACCCCTGACAATTATTAAGTCCCAATTTTTTTGTGATTATTGCCTTTTTTGAAGCTTGAAATTTTAAAAAAATGTAAACTTAAATCCTAAATAGCCTCGGATATTTGCCTTTAGTTATTGATAATGCTTATAAACAAGCAATTAATACAATTTTTAACATTTAAACAGCAAATTTTGAAAGCGTCACAATATCAAATTTTTAATTGTTATTAATCGTTAAATTAATCGCCCTGTTAATCGCCTCCTTTTAGTTTTGTGATGAGTTTTTAAATTGAATGAAGACTCGTTAATTTTAAACTAATTTTTATCATTATGAAGAAACGATTGTATTTTATTCTGATCTTACTGTTTGCTTCGTTTGCCAGTGCAATGGCTCAGGTGAAAGTAAGCGGGACTGTCACAGATCCCGATGGAAACAATATTCCTGGCCTCTCTGTAGTTCAAAAGGGGACGACGATTGGAACATCAACCAACATTGATGGGAAATATTCTTTGAATTTGAATTCTGCAAGCGCAGTCTTACAGTTTTCGTTCGTTGGTATGAAACCAGTTGAGGAAGTTGTAAATGGCAGGTCGGTTATCAATGTAAAAATGGAAGCCGAGAGCCTTGGGCTTACTGAAGTTGTTGTTACAGCTTTAGGTATCCAGCGTGAAAAGAAAACTTTGACCTACGCTTCTCAGCAGGTTTCAGGAGATGAAATGTTGAAAGCAAGAGATCAAAACTTTATGAACGCTCTTAGTGGAAAAACTGCCGGTTTGGATATTAAAACGAGCAGTTCCGGGGCTGGTGGTTCAACGAAAGCAGTATTGAGAGGGAACAAATCACTAGTTGGCCTCAGCGAACCTCTTTATGTTATTGACGGTATTCCAATGGTTAATAACAAGGGTGGACAACCTGACTCATATGGCGGAACCGATAGCGGTGATGGGCTTTCAGCATTAAATAGCGATGATATTGAAAGTATCAACGTCCTTAAGGGAGCGAACGCTTCCATCCTTTATGGTAGTCAGGGTGCAAATGGTGTTGTTCTGATCACTACAAGGAAAGGAAAAGCAGGAAAAATAAGTGTGAACATTAGTTCAAGTACAATGGTTGAATCTGTATCCGGCCTTCCTGAATTTCAGTTTAATTATGGCGCGGTTGGCGGCTCAGATTATAGCTGGTCAAAGACAAAAGGAAATTATCCTAGTTCTTATATCAAGGAATTCTTTCAGAGGGGGTTAAATCTAACGAATTCAATTTCTGTCAGTGGCGGAAATGACAAAACCACAACTTATTTTTCATATTCCAATGTTTCTGCCACAGGTGTATTACCAACCAATAAGTATGACAAAAATAACTTCGCCTTTAATCAGTCTACAAAGTTATTTAATGATAAAGTCACTATCAGTTCAAATGTGATGTTTTCAAGTGAGCTGACTCATAATCGCCCAGGTGCCGGGTATTACAATAACCCGCTTACCGGTTTGTACTTATTTGCACGCGAAAGAAATTTTGCTGACTACAAAACAAACTACCAGGTCTTTAATAAAGATAGGAATATGAACCAGATGAATTGGTATTCTACCGAGGAAAAACAAAACAATCCATTTTGGGAGCTCTATAATGATCCGAAAGAAAATAAATCCTATCGCGCTATTGCCAGCTTAAAGATGTCGTGGGATATTTCCAAGAAGGTTAAATTCGATATCAGGGGAAACATTGATTATAACGATCGGGTTAATGATTACAGGTATGCCGCTGCCGGAAACTCAGTTAGTGTAAGTCCAAACGGTTCATGGAATTATTCTAAATACAATGATACGCAGCTTTATACCGACGGAATATTGAGCTACAATGATAAGTTTGGCGATTTCAGTTTAACTGCACTTTTGGGAGCCAGTTATCAGCGTAATAAATTCAACGATGGTATGTCTGTTGCAAATGGCACGACCAGTTTGATGTATCCCAACTTTTTTTCATTCTCGAACATGCCTTACAACATAATGTTTAATCAGAGTATAAACAAGATAATTAAAGAAGGAGTGTTTGCCAACGCACAAATTGGTTTTAAAGAGATGTTGTTTTTGGATTTGTCAGCGCGTAACGACTGGGCTTCTACACTGGCGCTTACCGGGAATGAATCTTATTTATATCCTGCGGTCGGTCTTTCTGCAATTGTTAGTCAAATGATTAAACTGCCCGAAGTAATCTCCTTCGCTAAATTAAGGGCTTCCGTCTCCAGAACGGCCAATGAAGTACCTTATAACGTGGTAAATCCTTGGAATAGTATAGGTGGTGCTGGTACCCCTGAAATAATCGGAAGTATTAACCGAAATACGCAGGTTCCTTTTACCAACCTGAAACCCGAAGAGATTACCAGTAGCGAGCTTGGAGCAGAAATGAGATTCTTCAGTGGAAGAGCAGGATTGGAATTCACTTATTATAGTGATATAAGCAAGAATCAATTCCTGACTTTAAGTGCTCCATCTGGTTCGGGTTATACCTATTATTATATAAATGCCGGGAAAATAACGAATAAAGGCTTTGAATTAACCTTCGATGTAGAACCCGTGAAAACAACCAATGTAAGTTGGAAATCGTCGTTGAATTTATCGCAAAATAAAAATAAAATTGATGAGCTTATTGCTTCGAATCCGGATTATCAGGTTGGTGGCGATAACGAAGGCTTTGCTGCCATCATCAAAGCAGGCGGATCTTTTAACGATGTTTGGATCTACAAGTTTGCAAAAAATGATGCAGGTCAGATTATTCTTGATGACAAAGGGGTTCCTACAAAGGCTGCCAAACAGGAAAAAGTTGGTAATGTAAATCCTGATTATGTTGTAGGGTGGAATAATACGATTAATATTAAAGACTTCTATGTAAGTTTTCTTATCAACGGTAAGTTTGGCGGGGTTGCATTCTCAAAAACGGAGGCTTTTCTTGATGCTTACGGTGTAAGTAAAAGAACCGGAGATGCTCGTGATGCAGGGGCTACAATGCCGATTAACGCGATCCAGGGAACAACTCCAGTAACATCAATTGATCCTGAGGTCTATTATAGTGCTGTTGGTGACAGAAACAGGATCATGGAACCTTATGTCTTTTCTAGGACCAATGTCAGGTTAGCTCAATTTGTCATCGGCTATAACCTGGATATGCAAAAACTCAAGTTGCCGCTGAAAGAAGCTTCAATATCACTGATTGGCAGGAATTTATTCTTCTTCTACAAAAAAGCGCCGTACGATCCGGAACAATCAATGAGTACTGCTAATAATATGCAGTCCAACGAGGTCTTTAGTATGCCTGCCACAAGGACCTACGGGTTTAACTTAAAGGTCACTTTCTAATATCTTAAAAATGTTTGATATGAAAAAATTAATTATAGTATTACTATTCCTCGGTGCACTAGCATCTTGCACGGATAAATTTGTAACTGAAAACCAAAATCCTTATCAGATTTCTGATGAGTTGCTTAAGCAGGACTTTAACCTGGTCGGTTCGCCTTTCTCAGGATTATTGTTTAATATAAACGGGCATCAGATTGAAGAAGATCTGTGCCAGGATTCCTGGATGGGTTATTTGAATACACCGACACCTTTTGTTGGTAATGTAAATAATACTACCTACTATATACGGTGGAACGCCTATTGGGATCGCATTTATGGTTCAGTAATGTCCCCTTCCAAACAAGTAATCCAATTGGCGAAAGACAATGACTTACCACTTTTTGCCTCATGGGCGAAATTGATACGGGTACTTGCAGTGTCAAAGCTGACGGCTATTCATGGACCGGTGATCTATTCCAATTACGGCAAGACGGATAATAATATAATGTACGATAAAGAATCTGATTTGTACAATACGTTTTTTGCACAATTAGATTCCATTCAAACTGATTTCGCCGCGAATAAAGATTACAAGGGTTTTGTTAAATTCGATCCCAGCTACAAAGGTAATATTAGCCAATGGTTGAAAGTTGTGAATTCTTTGCGTTTGAGATTGGCAATGCGTATATCAAAAGTCGCTCCTGCGCTCGCAAAAACTCAGGGTGAAAAAGCGATGAGCGATGCCGCAGGATTAATTGCCACCAATGCAGATAACTTCAACATTGCATTATTGGGTAATAAGATGTACATGGCCGTAATTTGCTTTGAGTGGGACGATACGCGAATGGGTGCCGTAATGGAATCCTTCCTGCTTGGGTTAAAAGATGGAAGGGTCTCGAAATACTTCCAGGGTCCAAATCTTAGTCAGGATGCTTCACTTTCGGTATATGCCTATAAAGGAATCCGCAATGGTGCTTATGATAATGCCAAAATCGACAGAGTTCCTTATTCCAGGGTATCCGATGATTTTCAAACCGTTCAAAACAGAAGATCAATAACTGCTGCTGAGGTAAGTTTTTTGAAAGCTGAAGCAGCTCTTAGAGGCTGGGCCGGTGCCGGTGACGCGAAAACCAATTATGAAGATGGGGTAAGACTTTCTTTTGCTGATTGGAAAGCTGAAGGTGTGGATGCCTACCTTGCGGACGCAACGAGCAAACCAATTGATTATGTTGATCCGAAGGATGCAAGAAATAATTTTACCGCTTCTTCTACGATAACAGTCGCCTGGAATGCAGGCGATAACAACGAGTTGAAATTAGAGAAGATCATGACCCAGAAATGGATCAATAATTTCACCAATGCGCTTGAATCGTGGTGCGATTTCAGAAGGACCGGTTATCCTAAGATTCCTCATGTAGCCAAGAATGACAGTAGTCCTGACTGGGGAGTTATTCCTGCTGATCAGTGGATTAAAAGGATGCCTTTTACCAATGGTGAAAGAACTGGAAACGCTCCTGGTGTTGCAGATGCAACTACAAAACTTGGAGGACCAGACCTTATCAGCACTCGCTTGTGGTGGGATACTACAGGTCCAAATTTTTAATCTAAGTATTTGATAATTAATATGAAAATACCCTTTGCATTTTAGTAGGGGGGTATTTTCTAGTTTTTAAGTATGTCGTAATTTATTGGATTTACTGTAATCGCTTGAAAAGCCAGACTTTGTAATTGGGATAAACCTAATACCTGAATTATGAATTTACAACCTTTGGATATCGGTATTGTAATAGGTTACCTGGTTTTAACGATACTTATTGGCTTTCTGATATCGAAGCAGGCCAACAAAAATCTTGATTCGTATTTCCTGGGTGGAAGAAGTATTCCATGGTATATTTTAGGCATTTCGAACGCTTCCGGAATGTTTGATATTACCGGTACAATGTGGTTTGTTTCTATTCTTTTTGTTTACGGTCTCAAAGGTGCCTGGTTGCCATGGATGTGGCCTATCTGGAATCAGATTTTTTTAATGGTCTTTCTTGCGACCTGGCTTCGGCGTTCAAATGTAATGACCGGCGCTGAATGGTTAAAGACACGGTTTGGTGAAGATCGTGGAGGACAATTGTCTCATCTTATCGTAGTGATTTTTGCCATTATAAGTGTGATCGGTTTTATTGCTTACACTTTTGCTGGCATTGGAAAATTTGCAACCTCATTTTTCCCCTGGGATCTGACTACCGAAATCGGTTCAACCATAGTTTCTTCAGAGAACATGTATGCCTTATTAATTATGGGCTTCACATCGATCTATGCAATAAAAGGAGGGATGTATAGTGTGGTAGCTACTGAAATTATGCAATTCCTTGTAATGACTATTTCTTGTTTTATTGTAGGAGTTATTGCAATGAACCTTGTTACCGCAGAACAGTTGAATGCAGTGATACCCGCAGGTTGGAAAGACTTGTTTTTTGGTTGGAAATTAAATCTCGACTGGGGTAATCTAATCCCTTCCGTAACAAATAAAATTTCGACAGATGGATATGAGTTTTTTTCGATCATCTTTATAATCATGATCTTTAAAGGGATTCTGGCAAGTATTGCAGGACCTAACCCAAGTTACGATATGCAGCGGATACTGTCAACCAAAAGTCCTCGCGATGCTGCACGTATGACCGGTTTTACATCTTTGGTGCTGTTTATTCCCCGCTTTTTTATGGTGGCTGGTATTACTGTGCTGGTGCTTGTCTACTTCAGCCCAAAACTGGTGGCAATGGGTCCGGATATCGACTTCGAAATGGTCCTGCCTTACGCTGTAAGCAATTTTATCCCTACTGGTTTGCTCGGATTGTTACTTGCAGGATTGATAGCTGCTTTTATGTCAACTTATGCAGCATATGTAAATGCAGGACCAGCCTACATTGTAAATGATATATACAAAAAATTCATTAATCCCAATGCTTCAAACAAACGGTATATCAACATGAGTTACCTGGTTTCACTTGTTGTTGTAACGATTGGAATTGTTTTTGGCTTTTTTGTCGATTCGATTGATTCGATGACCAAATGGATTGTATCCTCTTTATATGGCGGTTATACAACTGCCAATGTTTTAAAATGGATATGGTGGCGGTTCAACGGATATGGTTATTTCTGGGGAATGTTAACCGGATTGGTCGCTTCATTATTTATCCCACTTTTCTTGCCGGATATTTCAGCATTCAACTCTTTCCCGATTATCTTATTAATTTCATCGGTAGGATCCATTGCAGGAAGTTTGTTAACGGTGCCCGATGATGAAGAGGTTCTGAAGAAGTTCTATTCCTCCGTTCGTCCCTGGGGATTTTGGAATCCGATCTACGAAAAAGTGAAAGTTGAACAGCCCGGGTTTCAGAAAAATATAGATTTTAAGCGTGATATGATGAACTGTGTTGTGGGCATTGCATGGCAAATGTCAATGGTTGTAATGCCTATTTATCTGGTTATCCATGAGTTTAGTCCAATGACAATAGCCTTGGGCGTTTTCGTGATCACTTCAATGTTGCTCAAGGTTTATTGGTATGACCGGCTTGAAAATTAGATCTGTCTTAAAGAATAATTGTGCGAATAAATTAATCCTATAGTTAGAACCTCATTTATAGTAATGGAAAAACAAAATTTCGATAATAAGCTTCAAATGCTTTTCGTTGAATACAATAAATTGATCAACAGGCCCAACAAGAAGCAAATGCGTGGCAATGGGATTTATGACCGTTACGAATTTCCTGTTCTGACACGCGATCATGCTCCTGTTTTTTGGCGATATGATTTAAATTACGACACGAATCCACATCTAATGATTCGCTTAGGTGTTAATACAACGTTCAACGTAGGGGCAATAAAATTGAATGGAAAGTACCTGCTGATTGCCCGTGTGGAAGGTTTTGACGTGAAATCGTTTTTTGCGGTGGCTGAAAGTCCTGATGGAATTGATAAATGGAAATTTTGGGACAGACCAGTCGTGATGCCTGTCATGGATGACCCGGAAAAAAATGTTTATGACATCAGGTTAACGCAACATGAGGATGGATGGATTTACGGTTTGTTTTGTGCGGAACGAAAAGACCTGAATAATTCGGAAGATTCATCGGCTGCTTTAGCCAGTTGCGGAATTGGCAGAACGAAAGATTTGATAGAATGGGAACGTCTTGGGGACTTGAAATCAACATCGTTGCAACAACGGAATTGTGTGCTTCATCCGGAATTCGTTAATGGAAAATATATGATTTATACGCGTCCCCAAACAAGTTTTATCGAGACGGGCGATAGCGGCATCAGTGCCGGCTTTTGTGTTTCGATGGAACATGCTGTGATTGAAAACGAAGTTATTTTAGATCCACGGGAATACCACACCGTTAAAGAAGTGAAAAACGGACAAGGCCCTGCACCGCTAAAAACCTCAAAAGGTTGGTTGCATATGGCGCACGGCGTCAGGCGGACTGCTGCCGGTTTACGATATACATTATATTTATTCATGACCGACCTTATAGAGCCATGGCGGGTGATCAAACGTCCCGGTGAACATTTTATCGAGCCGCATGGAGAGGAACGGGTAGGCGATGTCTCGAATGTCGTGTTTAGTAACGGATGGATTTTAGATAATGATGGATCTGTATTTATATATTACGCTTCTTCCGATACGAGGGTGCATATTGCTACTACGACACTTGAAAAATTGATTGATTATGCATGGAATACCCCGGAGGATCCGGGACGTACTCAATTGTGTGCTGAGCAACGTGATGAATTGATAATGAGGAATCTGGAAATCTTGAAAAAACAGTATCCTGATATGCATTTTTAGAATATTCAATGTCATAAAACACTAATTAAATCAGTTTGTTGCGGTATTCCATGATTTTCCGGGAACTGTTTTACCGATCAACCATTTTTAAAAATATTTAAAAAATCGAAACAATTAGTGGCTTTATTCCGTTTTAACCGATTAACGGGGGATTATTAAGCGATTAATATTAGATTAATTTCTAATTTTACCCTCAATCAAGGATCTATAAACAACTAATTGGGTCGAATATGAATAATCGGTCGTGGATATTTTTGGGACTGGTTTTTCTGATTTTATTGTCGAATAAAACATCGTCTCAGAATCTGTACCACACAGGATTGCTCTTTACTGCAGCTCCTCAACCGAAAGAGAAGCGAACTTCGTTGAATCTTACGCCGGATTCTCCAATTACTGTGCGTAATAAATTTAGTTTGGAGTTCGATTTTGCGATTTGGAATCGGGAACAATTTGGTTATATATTCAGAATTTTCGACAAACAACGTCATAATATTGATCTTGTTTATATCCCCAAAAGTAGCACGTTGGCGGTTTTGAAACTCGTGGTGAACGGGAATCCAACTTTGATCAACATCGCGCTGGCTGAGAAGGATCTGGTCAGGAATAACTGGCTTCATCTAAATCTTTCGTTTGATTTAGTGACAGGTATTGTTGAGTTAAATTTGGGAGATATCATCTATTCAGACGATAAGGTTGATCTGTCTGGTATTCGGCGGCTATACTTCTGTTTTGGTGCCAATCAATCAAATTATTTTCCGACAACTGATGTTCCTCAAATGGCAATCCGTAATATCCGTGTTGCAGATTTCCGGGGAAAGTCTCGTCACAATTGGCTGTTAAATGAGTCTGAAGGAAATGAGGCAACTGATCTCGAAGGTAATTTTACTGCTCAAATTAGCAATCCTATCTGGCTCATAAATAATCACTTTTTCTGGACAAAAAAGTATGAAATGCGATTGGATGTTTCATCTGGAGTGACTTTTGATACACTGCAAAACCGAATTATTTTTGTCGGGAAACATGAAATTGTTTCTTATGATATTATAACAGGTGAAACCAGCGAGCAAATTGCAAATAATGTCAAACCTTCAAGTTTAAAATCTGAATCTTATTTTTATTCCTCCCCCGGGAAAAAAATTTATTGTGTGGGATCTCTTCCCAGCCAGGTTAATATCTATGATGAAGGCAAGAATGCCTGGGAAACTGCTTTTCCGAATAGCGAATCTTCGCAGTATATCAATTCAACATTTTTCATGAATGAACAGGGTTCTGCTTTTTCCGTGGGAGGATATCGCAGCTACAGGTATTATAATATGCTGATGCGCTATAATTTTTTTGAAAAGAGTTGGAACCAGGTTTTACTAAAGGGTGACAAATTGGAACCCCGATCATATGCTTCTGTTACAGAAACCCGAAATCCGGGTGAATATCTTATTTTTGGGGGTTATGGAAATGTATCTGGACAGCAGGAGCTTGGGCCTAAATGTCTGTACGATCTCTACCAGTTGAAACTAGGGGATTTGGTGCTCAAAAAAAAGTGGCAAATGGAGAATGTTGCGGAAAATTTCATTCCGATGGGTTCAACAACTGTTCCTGAACAACATCCTGCACTTTATGTGCTTGGATTCCCTCCTTTTCTGAATGGTACCTATCTTAAACTATACCGCATTTCTCTGGAGAATGCAGGATATTCCGTAGTAAGCGATACCATCCATTTTTATTTTGATGAAGAGCGATCAAAAGCGTCCCTGTTCTTTTTCAGAAAAACGCAGGAATTTTATGCTGTAATAAAAACACTGGCCGGGAAAGACTCTGCAAATTGTAAAATTTTCTCACTTACATACCCGCCCGTAAATCGTTCGTTGATGTCGTTTACATTTAAAACCATCTTATCAACTCCCGGAAGTTGGACGAAACCCGTTTATGGGATGGTTGCAGTGCTTTCTCTAATAATGGTATATCTGCTATTTCTGTTGTTAAAAAAACTTCACCGGGCAGAAGAGGATTTGGAAGAAGAACAAGAGTTGAATACATTAGTGGGTGATAAAACACCTTTCAGAACGGAGAATTCAAATAAGAGTCATGTGATATTGCCTCAAAAGAATGCAATCTATCTGTTTGGTGAATTTCTTATTTATGATGCTGAAGGAGTGGAGATAAGTCATCTTCTTTCATCAAAGTTAAAACATCTCTTTTTATCGGTTTTCCTTTTGGGAACGAATGATAATGGAATTACCAATGAAAAGTTAAATAGTATTCACTGGATGTACCACTCTCCCCAAAGTGCCAAAAATAACAGGAATGTAAATATTAAGAAATTGAGAGACCTGCTCGGTGGACTGAAAGGTATTCAAATAATTCACAATGAAGGACGTTGGACAATAAAGTTAAGTAATGATATTTTTTGTGACTATCATTTTCTTCTTAAAAAGATAAAGGGGGATTTTCAACCAGTCACGCACGAAGAATTTGAAAGAATTGTTCTAATTCTTTCTCAAGGCGTATTTGTTGCAGACGAAAGGATGCCTTGGCTTGACTCACTTAAGAGTCAGTTTTTAAGTTCATTGATTGATTTTCTATTTTTGCTTGCTGACTCGTTTGAAAAAGATAAAAACCCAGAAGCAATCCGCCGTGTCGCAAATCTGATTTTAAAGTCAGATCCTTTGAATGAAGAAGCTTTTAAACTGAAGATTGAAGCCCTTATCAAACAAAAAAACCATAATCAATCATTTATTGATTATGAGTATTTTGCAAAAGAATACAAAACAATGTATGGAATCCCATACCCGGTCAGTTTCAAATCATTTTTCAGGAAAGAGGAATAAAAGAGGGTCATCTAAATGATAACCCTCCTTATTTGCAACCATTTTCACAAGCAAACTAAGCGAGTGAATGGATTTTAATTATTTTATAATGATGGTTTCAGTTCTGCGGTTCATTGCGTGTTCAGCATTTGAGCAGTTAACACCATCGGCACATTTATTTGTAAGTTGGCTTTCTCCAAAGGCTTGCGCATTTACCCTCGACGCACTAACACCCTTCTTCATAAGAAAATCAATAACTGATTTTCCACGTTTCTCAGATAGTTTCATGTTATAACTGGCTGGTCCCCTAGAATCTGCATGTGATTTTATTTCAACATTTACAGATGGATTTTCAATCATCTCTTCGGCCAGTTTTTCGAGATTTGCTTGCTCTTGTCTGTTCAGCTCCCATTTGTCAAACCCAAAATAAACATTGTAAACATTCCCGATAACAGCATTTTCAACAATACTTGGTTGTATTTGCTGTATTTGTTGTTTGGGCTCAGGCTCAGGCTTTGGTTCTGGTTTAGGCGCTGATTTTGGAGCTTCGACTGTGGGTTCCGGCTTCTTCTTTTTCACTCCAAAAGCGTACGAGAGTCCGGCATGCGTATATAATTTAGTTCCGAAAATGTCTGATTCAGAATAACCTGGATTAAAATTTCCTGACGTCATATCTGTTCTGCGTCCGTCAAGACGGTCTGTATTTACCCAACTCCATTGTGTTCCTAAATTAAGCTTTATCTGTTCGCTTAAACGGAAAGAAAGTCCGGTGCTCAAAGGAATAGTCGGCAGTTTCCAATGCTCATCATTTAATGAATTTTCCCCTGCCTTCTTCCATAAGTGCGAAGCACCGATACCGATTTTTGCATACCAGTACAACTTTCGTTTTAACTTATTCTTCGAGAGTAGGTTCGTAAGATTCCATACAGTATTTAGGTTGTACTCATTTATCTCAGTTTTAAAATCAGCAATAGGTCTGGAATCGTATTTCCATGAACCTGTAAGATTTGAATAGTTCCACATTGCTTCTAAACCAAAAACATGCGAGAAATTCTTTTTAGCCGTAGCACCAAATCCAAGATTCATCTCGCTTTTCCAATGATTAAAATGGTTAAAACGTGCATCTTTGAACATGTTATACTCACCGGTAAAACTTGCTACACCTGCGCTAACTCCAATTTCCCAGTTTTTATAAGGTTCAGGACTCTTTTTTTCCTGAGCTACAGCTAATGTGTAACACAGGAATAGATTTAGTATATTTATAATTAGTTTTTTCATTTTAATCCGGTCTTCGGGTACTAAACCTTAAACGTTTGCATTGAGAAAAAGTTCATTTTTTTTAACAAATGTAATTGAAAAAATTGATTTATTTAATTAAGTGTAAAATAATAATTTCCAAAGTGTAAATTATTTGCGACAAGAGTGACTCATTGTGATTGTTTAGTGGGGTGATCAATTTTTATTCATTAAAATATTTTAGCAATAAGCACTAATTTTATAAATATTTTTAATCAAAGATTAAATAATTTTCATAAGTTCGCATGGGAGAGTGATATAAACAAGATATTAAAGTCCGATTGTGGAATTTTAAACTTTCCGGTTGGGAAACTTGAAATATAAGGGAGCTAAAACTTGTCTGACTGGACTTTATTAGAAGCATATTTGTTAATCAGTTCTATCAGAACAAGAAGATTATTAGTCGATTTAAATTAGTGTCTATATTGGTCATCAAAATGGACTCTAGTTCAAATATTGATTATCATTTTTTATCAAATCATGTTATAATGTACTACCTATTCATTTTAACTTCATGAAAAAAATACGAAGTTTTTTGATAATAGCTATTTATTCTGCTTGTTCAATTCCTGTTTCAGCCCAGACTTCATTCATTTCAGAAAAGCAAATTCCTCTTGTAACCTATTCTTTTTCAGACCAGGATCCCGTACCCCAAATTGGGAAAATCTATCCGTACTCCCGTTTTGAAGGTTATTCTGATGAAGGGTTCATGCATAATTGGAAAATGGTAGAAATGGAGAATGACTATATCAAACTTTGGATTACTCCTGAGATTGGCGGAAAAATATGGGGTGCTATTGAGAAATCGACCGGGAAAGAGTTTATTTATTACAACCATGCTGTAAAATTTCGCGATGTCGCCATGCGTGGACCATGGACTTCCGGAGGACTTGAGTTGAACTTCGGGGTTATTGGTCATGCACCAACATGTTCCTCACCAATTGATTATGTTATCCGCAAAAAAGATGATGGCAGTGTTAGTTGTTTTGTGGGAGCCATTGACCTTCCTTCGCGCACCCGTTGGAGTGTAGAGGTCAATTTACCCAAAGATAAAGCTTATTTCACAACCCGTTCTGTTTGGGACAACCCCACTGTGTTAGAGCAATCATATTACCACTGGATGAACCTGGGGATTAAAACTGCCGGTCACCTTGAATATTCCTTCCCTGGAAATTATCACCTGGGACATGACGGCAAACATTTCCAATGGCCAGTTGATGAACAAGGAAGGAAGATCAATTTTTATGAGAATAACAATTTCGGAAGTTACAAATCATATCATGTATTTGGTGAAGCAACTGGTTTTTACGGTGCGTACTGGCACGATGACGATTTTGGCTTTGTACACTACGCAACTTATGACGATAAGCCTGGCAAGAAGGTCTGGATATGGGGTTTATCGGATCAGGGAATGATATGGGATAAATTGCTTACGGATACTGATGGACAATATACAGAAATTCAGTCGGGCCGATTATTTAACCAGGCTGCAGGTGAAAGTAGTAATACCCCTTTCAAAAACAGGGGATTTGCTCCGGGATCTACGGACCAATGGACCGAATACTGGTTTCCTGTTAAGAAAACGCAAGGGCTTAAAAGTGCTCTTCCATCAGGATCCGTGAACCTTCAGCAACGTGGAGATACAGTTCAATTGTGGTTTTGTCCAAATGAGAAAACGGATGGACAAATTGAAGTCAAAAGCGGTAAAGATGTCGTTTATGCGAAAGAAATTCATTCAAATCCGATGCAGGTTTTCACGAATTCATTTGAGTATAAAGCAAATAATAAAAACCTAAGCGTCTGGCTGAAAAATGAATTGCTTTTCGAAACCAATCGTGAAAAATACCTATTAAAACGCCCTGTTGAATCCCCTGCCGGATTTAACTGGGAATCCGCATATGGTCATTACACGAAAGGGAAAGAACAGGAACGGCAACGTTTATATAAAACTGCCGGTGAAGAATTCGAAAAGGCACTTGCCGTCGAACCGTGGTTTGTCCCGGCCTTGACAGGGATGGCCAACATGGACTATCGCAAAACAGACTATGCAGCCTCATTTGAATTTGCTTCAAAAGCACTTTCTGTAGACACATATGATGCAGATGGAAATATGATCTATGGATTGGCCGGACTGGCATTGGGCGACACGACTTCGGCGATTGACGGTTTTTCAATAGCTTCTGCAGCTATTTCTCAACGTAGCGCAGCCTATAATGCTCTTGCTTCGATTTTCCTGAGCAAAAACGACTATCAGAAAGCGCTTCAATATGCTAACAAAAGTCTGGTGTATAACCAATTGGGATCAGATGCGATTCAAACGAAGATTCTTTGTTTCCGAAAACTTGGGATGCTTAAAGAAGCAGGTAATGAATTAACTAATTTAGAATTGAAGGACCCATTGAACCATTTTATCCGGTTTGAAAATTACCTGACTGATCCTTCTGCAGAAAATAAAGCGCTGGTTCAAAGATGTATTACCAGCGAAATGCCACATGAAACTTATCTTGAATATGCAATGTGGTATTACCGTAACGGACAATTGCCAGATGCATTGACAATTCTTGAACTGGAACCTATTGATCATCCCGTTGTTTTACTCTGGAAAAGCTACCTCAATCATTTAGGGAGGAAAGAAGAAATAGCAAAAGTCCAAATGGCAAAAGCAATTCAAGCCAGTCCAGCGTTCGTTTTTCCTTTCAGAATTGAAACCCTGAAGCCGTTGGAGTGGGCGCAAACCCTTTCTGATAACTGGAAAATCAAATATTACACCGGACTTATTTATCTGAATGCAGGTAATGATTTAGGAGGCATGGACTTATGGAACAGTTGTGGTGACAAACCTGATTTTTTCCCGTTTTATATCGCGCGTTCCCAAATTGCCAATCCAGGAAGTCAACAGGCTCAGGACGATGTTGAACGCGCATTAGAGCTTGGAGGGAATGACTGGCGTTCAGGATTGTTTGCCTCTCAATTTTTCATGGGTAAGGGCAACCTGCTAAAAGCAGAAGAACTTGGCCATGATTTCTATAAAAAGAATCCTGAAAACTATATTCTTGGTTTGCATTATGCCAAAGTTTTGGAAATGAACCAAAAATATTCAGAGTGCATAAGTTTGCTTCAAAAAATAATAGTATTACCCAATGAAGGTGCTACCGATGGGCGAACGGTTTGGAGAAATGCAAATATTGGAAATGCATTGAATTTGCTGAAGGCCCAAAAATACCGAAAAGTGCTGGAAAGTATTGACAATGCACGGCAATGGCCTGAAAATCTGGGAGTGGGAAAACCATATACGCCAGATGAACGACTTGAAAATTTTATCGCACTTCAGTGTTATAAAAAACTAAATGACAAACAGTCAGCCAGTGAGATGCTGAACAAAATTACAGGGGAAGCAGTCCTGCAGAACTTATCATTCGATGAAAACGATTTTCTGACCGCCTGGTTGTTAAAAGAGTCAGGTAATAAATCTGAAGGGGATCAGATAATGAATGAGTTACTTGTGAAAAATCCTTTATCCAAAAGTATTCAGTGGTGTAGTGCAGTTTATACTGAAGACCTTGCAAAAGCTGGATTCATTCAAAAAGAGTTGGTTGATAATGACCGTTTCATCTTTTTCTTGAATCAAATATTTAGTGATCCCCATATAATGGAATCACATATCTTAATTAAAAACCCAAAATAGCGTGTAAAAAGAATATTCAATTCCTAAATTAATGAACTATGAAAACTTCAGTCGGAGGCACATTTTCGTTATTAATGGTACTTTATTTTTTAATTATCGGCACAGCAAATGCTCAGCGATTAAATGATTATGAATTTAAGGGTTCATTCGATCCGCTGGAGAATGCGATTCGAACGAAGGTCCAGTTCAATGGATATACAAATTACTGGCACAATGACTACAAGGAGTGGATCCGATACGGGAATTTGTTTAAAATGAGTATTCCCAATGTCGGAAATAATATCGCCCAAAGTAAAATCGATATTGCTGAGGACTTGCAGGTTCCTGGTTTATCAGTCCAGGAAGGTTTTTTAAACGGCTTGTTTTCCGGAGAATATAAAACCATAGAAGCTCCTTCGCTGAAGGAATTGGAAGAATCAATCAATTCAGGCAATGTTTTGGTTTTTACAGATCCTGGCTCGGAAGCAGGAAAAAAATTGATGGATAAATTCGTGCCGGATAGTTTACTGAAAAAGCAATTGAAAAGCTATCAGTTTGGAGCTGTTGATTTTAAAGAAGTCAATGCTTTTTATCTTGAGAACGGTGCAAAGAAAATTTTTGTAGTGTCATCAAAAGATATTTCATTACTCAAACGAGTAATGGAACTTCTTGAAAATACAAAGAAAGTCCTTGCGGAATACGATTTGCATAAGGGTATGTTTGGCGCTGAAACGCTTTTAAAAAGTGTGACCTGTGTGCAGGGCCACCCGCTCGAACTGATCGGAAAGGGGATGAACGAAGGGAATACCTGGTTTGTTTTCAGCGGATACATGGATTTCTGGATGAAAGATGAATTAGCCGGATGGATGAGTAAAACCAATCTTCCTGTTGTTGCCGATGTTGGATTTTCGCCCATCTTTGGTTGCAAAGACTACAAGGGATTACAGGTGCAGGACATGATCACCAAACAGTCGTGGATTGATTACGCCCATAGTAAAAACGGGTATGTTTTCAGACCTGTCTATGATGCCGAAAGTGATCCTTATCATTACGACGGATACATTGCTACCGAAGGAAATAAGAAACAGATTGATAATGAGAATGTCCCTTTTATTTCCAATACCGGTTCGTTTGAAGGTGACCTGATTCCAAGTATGGTTTTATTCATAAAAAAAGGAGAGAAACTTACGCGTGATTTAATGTGGGGGGCTATTATGGACAGGAGAGAGGTAGCTGTATTGAATCAGGGCAAAATGATGGGGCCAGCACTTTACAGAAATGCTTTGCAGATGTTGCTGCTGGATCGCGTTTATTTGGAAGAATATTTTGGCGATAAAATTGATATACAGTCAAATGTAGAGGATTATAATCTGAATGTTACAATTTCAAATAACTATTTACATGCCGTTTCAGGGAACCTCGATATTCAACTTCCACCTGAAGTAAAAGCTGATGAACCAATTGCTCCTGCTTTAACTTTACCTGCAAATAGTTCCAAAACGATCGTGATAAAGATTCGCCCCCTGGCCAGTGGAATGAATACTACAAATCCGATTGTAGCCGGTTTTAAATGGGGCGATAAGAAAAAATCGACGATGACCATATTAGACATGCCGCCTGCTATTTCGGTTCATCGGTTGCTTTACGGGCACGCTCCGGTTGTGAAATATCCAGTCAGTATTCATAATTTTTCAAGCAGAGTTCCTTTCCCAGTTCAGGTACAGGTATTTGCAAAAGGAAAGTCAGGGAAAGCTGTTTTCACTGCAAATCAAAACAATACGGCTGCTTTGGGTAAATTTCAGGATATGCTTTTTGACCTTCAACTGGCAGCCGGAGATTATACCGTTAAGGTTTCAGCTTTGGGCGTTGAAACGACCAGTCAGTTAGGTGTTGGAAAAGCCGAAGGTGTTGCACGAGCCTATGCTGTTGATTTGAATAGCGATGGCGTCAATGAATTCAGGCTCGAAAATGACAGTGTGCAAGTAACGCTGTTGTCAACCGGTGCACGGGTCATTGAGTACATCGTGAAAAGCCGAAAGGATAATCTGCTTTTCAAACTGTGGCCCGAAAAATCAATAGATGACAGACGTCCGTTTAGGGAAAGAGGTTATTACCCTTATGGAGGATTTGAAGATTTTCTCGGACAGGGAAGTATGGAAACACATAAGGTATATGATGCCACGCTGGTTCAGGCCAAAGGTGATTTTGTACAGGTAAAAATGGTGGCTGACTATTATGGAAACAGGATTGAAAAGACATTCACGCTGTATGGCAATTCACCATTGCTTGAGATTAGATTCGCCCTTACATTTAAAAATCCTGAAGCAAATGTAATCGGGCCACAACCTATCCTGGAGCTTGGTGCTGTTCATGGGACTGAAGATGTGTTTACGGTTCCGACCGTTGACGGATTAGAGCAGTATCGAATGAAACCGGAAAGATATTATGGCCATTTATTCACGTTGAAAGAGGGTTGGAATGCCGGGTATGATGAAAAAGAGGATATTACGTTTGTGGGAGCATACCCGGTCACTCAGCCGCTGTTCCTTCATATGTGGATGAACCATCCGAGCAATGGTGACGCGCATTACTATTATACTGAATTTCAGCCGTGGGTACCAATCACCCAGAAAAGCACGATGTATTTTTCCTACTATATGTGGGGTGCTGGCGGTCCATGGGAAAATGGGGTGAAAGAACTGCGGAAAAGGAATTTGATTTCTGAAAGATAAAGATGCATTTTCAAACTGCGAATTTAAATTTATACCTATGAAGAACAGTCATTTAATGAGAAGTATCACATTTCTGATCCTTTTATTGCTAGGTACTATAAACGGATTCAGTGCCGTCAAACAAGAATTGAAGATTGGCAAGTTAGAATTAGGATATCCGTGTCCGGCAATCCCATTTTACTTTCTAAGAGTGGAACTTGAACTACCCTATCCTTCTATTATGGAAGTTGAGGTTGCAGTCAACGGTAAAACACTTCGGTTCACAAATCTACACAAAGAGACTGATACGGAAGATTTGAATAAGCCGGTTTTAACCCATCGTCCTCCATCAGGGGCGGGACTTTCTCAGGATAATTCAATTTACAATCAACCCTATGTGATTGGTTGGGTAAAATGGGAACCCGGAAAGCAATACGAGGTTAAAGTTACCGTAAGGATGAAAAAAGCAGCAAAGAATTCTGATAATGACCTCTTTATTTCAGCTGTTAAAACCATTACGGCTCCCCTGGGTTCTGAGGTTTTTGATCCTGCATGGAAAAAATACAAATCCGTCGTATTAAGCGAAACCGCAGGTATTGCAAGGAAGGCAGAGCCTACAGAGGTATTACTTGCTTTTTATCCTGATGAGATAAAGGATCTGAAGCGGGAAATCCGTGTGGTTGCCGTTGATCCTGAAACCCATGTATTGACTGAGGTTCCATCCCAGGTTTTCGATATTCAGGAGTACCTGAAAGAAGATGATCTGGCACCTGATGCGAATGGCAAACCCACACATCAGGTTCCTATCTGGCTTCCTACAGTTACAGCCCGTCTGGCATTTCTTGCCGATGTGCCTGCAAAGTCCAGTCGTGTATTTCTGGTCTATTATAACAACGAAGCTGCGATGGCAAAGCCATACATAACAGACCTGCATATGCAGGGTGATGCTCCGGGACTTCAGATTGACAATGATTTAATTTCGGTTGTTTTGCATCCTAACTCGGGACATCTTGACCAGATATCATTAAAAAAGCGTCCTGATTTCCCACTTTATCACCGTAAGGAAACCAATGGGGCAATTCACTGGAATCCTGAAATTTATACGCCTCCGACTCCCTGGACGCACACTTCTGACTGGAAGCCACCACAGAATATGAAATCCTTTTCGGGACCTGTACTTGCATCGAGCGAGGTTTGGGGAAATCTGCGAGAAATACCACAGGTCGATGCTTCGGTGAGGTATGAATTTTATCCGGATAAATCCTATTTTATAAGTTCAACGGTTCTTCGGATCAATGAAACAGTGAATTGCCTTGCCTTGCGCAACGGGGAAATCGTAATCAAACGGGAATTGATAACCCATGCGGCATGGTATGATGTGGTGCGGGATTCGGTGATTAACTATGATGTAACCCAGATGCCCGATCTTACCGATTTAAAGATGGAAGCTGATGTTCCATGGATAACTTTTTATAACGAAAAGACAGGAGTCGGCTTCGCAGGTATTCAGCTAAGTTATGCAAATGCAGGGCTGGAATCTTCGCCGCGGTTGCTCAATCCATTCTTTTATATTACCGGTGGACCGTGGATATATTGGGCCCGTGCACTGTCGTTGAGTTTTCTCTCATCGAATATGCAACAGATGATTCCGGCCATGAAGGGGAATGTTCTTTCAGAAAAATGGGCTTACCTGGTTTATGAGACGGATAAAGGTGCAAAACCATATGCCCCTGTTATTGAATTACAAAAGAAACTTACTAATCCGTTAAGAATCCAACTGGTTGAAGAAGTCGATGACCGTGTTTCAAAGACTGTTACCGAAATTTTCATCGATAAAGGTAAAAGCGGTTGGGAAGGAAGGGAAACCGGCAAACATGCTACCGACAAATAGAAATAGGATTATTAAAAAGATCGTTTGAGTGGATGTTTAATATAAACGTTAAATCCACCTCCTTGGGTGGTGGTAATGTTTAAATGGCTATGCCTGAAATTATTAATTTGAAATGAGTAGTTTTAAAACTCTGTCA
>Ga0209430_1000643_pt1 | contig 33189 bp, 17 predicted proteins | sample BarGraIncub1133A_FD_184504 | JGI IMG/M metagenome (GOLD analysis project Ga0209430, IMG submission 184504) | Arctic peat soil microbial communities from Barrow, Alaska - Barrow Graham LP Incubations 11-33A (SPAdes) (version 2) | ecosystem: Environmental > Terrestrial > Soil > Wetlands > Peat... | reverse complement strand
CATCAAGTTGTTGAGAATTGATGAGGATATTATCTTCCACTTCACGAAGCATTAGGTTCAGGTTATTAAGCAATAATTCACTCCGAATTAAATCATTTTCGGTAATCATTCCCTGCTTTTTCATCCCCTGAATATCGTGTAACCGTTGCTTTGCATCTTCAATGTTCCGGTTCATCACATCTTTTTGTTTGTACAAACGGAACAGTTCAAGATACTTACTCATTAATACGAGCTTTAACTCAGCCATGTCTTTGTTGGAGGTCAATTGTGCAAGCTCTTTCTGCAAAGCAGCTTTTTCTATATTTCGCTTGATTTTTCCACCTGTATAGATAGGTTGAGACAATCCTACCATGTAATTTTGACTCCAATTGGGCATATAAGGATATACCGGCTTGGTCAATCCATCTGTAAATACAGTTACTTTTCCTAAATAACCATCGGCAAGATCTACCGAAATATCAGGGAGCATTCCAGTTTTTGCTACATCGATTTCTTGAAAAGCAATTGTTTCGTTAATTTTATCTGCTTTGAGTTTTAAGCTGTTTTCAACCCCTTGTTTTAACAAATCGACAACTCCCAGAAAATGGGTATCTTGGGATCGTAACAAAGTAACATGCACAATAAACACCCCTAAAAATATGCACTTATTTAATTTCTTTAAATTCATAAATTACTTTTTGTAAAAACAATGTCATTTCTTCTAATGATTTTGTATCCAAATTTTCAGATGAGGAAGTATATATCTCTATAAGTATTGGTTGTAACTTTTCACGTAGTTCATATCCCTGGTCAGTTAGTAAAATTTTCTTATTCCGTCTATCCTGCGTATCCTCTTGTCTAATTACCAGTTCTCGTTTTTCTAAATTGTTAATTAAATAAGTCAAACTGGTTTTATCTTTAAAAGTTTTGTTAGCTAATTCTTGTTGATTTACACCGTTATTTTTCCACAAATAGCTCATTATTTCCAGCATTTCATAAGTAATACCCATTTTATTATTTTTCAAACTTCGTTGAATTGTATGTCGGAGAGAAGCTCTGGTTTGCAATAGTGTTTGCATAAATTCGCGCATTATTTCTGCTTTCATTATATAATATATAATTGATTATTAAATGATTGAATGCCAAATGGCGATTCAAATTACTTGTGTGTTTTTTTAGATAGGGATGCTTTACTCTTTATCATTGATTTTTATCAATGAAAGAGTCTTAATGCAGTATTTTCCCGAGGGGAGTAGATTATAGGAGTGTATTTACAGCCATGTAAAAACGCTGCAAAGGTATGAAAAATAAGTCATATTGGTTAAGTACTTAACCAATATGACTTATTTTCATTTAAATAGAGGAAGTAAGAACTATTATACAAAGAACGATGGAAGATTGAACTGTTTCAAATGGATAAAACAGCATCTTCGGATAAAAGCCATTTATGGCACCAGCAGAAACGCAGTGTTCACTCAAATCTGGATAGCAATCTGCATGTATCTGCTCGTCGCAATAGTTAAAAAGAGAATGAAATTAGAGCCACCGCTCTACACTTTATTACAGATTTTCGGCTTGACCTTGTTTGAGAAAATGCCTATAAATGAGCTATTTACAAATACGAATTACAATTTAACCAGTCCAGTGGATTCTAACCAGTTGAATATCTGGGAGTTTTAACCGGACACTAGTGATTGATTGTAATAATAAAAAAGGTTTTACCTTTGTGCCACTCATTCTACCATATTAGGAGAAAGGAGATTCGAGGCTCGATGACACAAGAATGTTACCGAGCCTTGCTCATTAATAGAGTGCCGATAATATCTGTTTAGTAACTTTTTCATGTGTACGTTTTTCGATTTATTACCCATGTTGTTGATTTCGGGTGTAGAAAACTACAAAATTTACCTATGAAGGGTAAAAGGCAGATAAATTATTCATCTGCTTTTTTATATGCTTGATTCGGGTGATTGGGGTTGTCGGGATATAACCTATCTAATTTTCTATTGCTCACAAGATATGGCAAAATTTCATTTTGAAGATATGCCGGACTTCTATTTACTGATAAAGCGATTTGTTCGATAGTCATAAAGTCTGATTTACAGTTATTTATGATTAAAATATAAAGTTGTTCTTTTGATAGTTTCTTAGTGGTTTTTTTTATCGAGGTGTCAAGGTTTGGTGTCGAGGTGTCAAGGTTTGGTGTCAAGGTGTCAAGGTTGCCAGCAGAGGTGTCAAGGTTGCCGGCGGAGGTGTCAAGGTTTGAATAATCAGTATTCAAATGATACGTTGTCCATCTACTTTTGTTTTCAGAAAGTAAGAAACCTTCTTTACAAAGTTCTTGTAGAATTTTTGTAATATCCGTTCTATGCTTGTTTATGGAGTCTTGAAGGCGGTTATTATTTACTTCACCCTCAATGTGACAAATAGCTAAAATACTAAGTTCATCCTTTCCTAAACGATCAACTTTAGAACCAAAATGTTCACGAAGCGAATGCAATGTTTCCTCTGGCAGTATACTAAATTTTGGAAGTTCCAGTATTAATCTGTCCGGCTGTGATTCCATTATTAAATATGGACGACGCCATTGTGCGTATTCCCAACCATATATAATCTTGCTCACACCACTTCCTGCTTTCTCAGCACTACCAATCATTAAAAACATTTTTTGAAGGGTCGTATTTCTACATTCGCTAGTACCACCGTGGTAGTATTGTTTTATGGAAACCAATAAAGTACCGGGGTTTGAAAACCGATAGTTATCAATACGTTGCTCAATTACAATATTGTTTGGGGCAGAATAATCGGTATGAATTAGTGTATTGACAAAAGCTTCACGTATGGCAATATGAGCAGGAGTTTCATCCTGACGAATACCGTCCTTAAGCTGAAACGGTTTGGGCAAACTTGAAGCAAGTTTTGGCCATACCATTCGATAAAACTGAAATAAATTCGCTTCCCAATTCCCATCGGGATAAATTCTATCAGACCATCTAATCTGCGGGTCAAGACTTAATATTTCTCGATAATCGGGAAAAAAGTTGGGGCAACACTCAGGGTCAATGATGCTATTTGTTTTGCCAAACATCAGCATTCCAGCCACCGTCACACCTTCTTTCTGAGACTTGCGATCAATTCGGAATGATCCTAATTGAGTAAGGAAACCCTTGTCATCAAGCGATAACCAACTATGACCGGGACGATTTGAGGCAAAGAGTTGACGATATTGACGAATGCTATTTGGATCGAAATCATCTAAAGTATAGCCTTCCAAAATTCTGCTATCGGCATGAACATTTAAGTCGGCATCAGCAACCATTCTACTGACCTCCTCCTTTGTACATTTATAATCGCCCTCGTGGTTTCGTTTAAAGGTATTACCGAATGGGTTGGTGGTAATGTAAACGGGGCGTTGAACACGTGTAGCAACAGGCACTCTGAATGCAAGAAAATGATTTCCTTCGAAAGTGAATTCAATCAAGTCGATATCTGACAATAAATTTATGGATACTTTTTGAGGATTATTTGCATTGTCCCAAAAAGCTTTTTTATAGATACTAATTTTCTTAACCGGTAAACCCTCAAAAATAAACTCGTGATTGCGTTCTTTCACTCCAAGAACGATAATTCCTCCTTTGGAATTTGCAAAAGCAGAATAGGTTTTCCAGAATTCATCCGGGAAACCACCTTCGGCCAATTTGTATTCTATTTCGTCCGATTCACTTTCGGGGAATGAATTAAACACCTTTGATACAAAGGGGTGTTCATAAGAATCGAAAAGTGAAAGTTGTATTTTTTCCATAAACTGTTTAGTTACTATTGTTTCACACAATTCGTTGAGCTTACCAATCGGCGTTGAGGTATTTGGTGAATTGGGTGTCTTTGAGGACATCGGATTTGAGGAGGCCTTTTTGTTGGAGGGGGGCGATGTTTTTGCCGACGCCGTCGTCGAGGATGGGGTTGTAGCCTTGGGCAATGAGTTCGTCTATTTTGGCGGTGAAAAGTTCGATTTCGCGCAGTTGGAGGCGGATGGTTTCGCGATCGTTTTGGGCTTGGGCGGTTTCAAGGCCTTGCAACTGAATGATGCGGTAGTTCAAGCTTTCCACTCGGGCACTGAGGTATTGCGATTTGAGTTTGAACAGGCTGTCTCGGTTCCATTTGTAAATGATGATGTAGGCTTCGAAGCCTTGGTTGGGGCCGCTGCTCAGGTGCCAGATGAATGGGGTTTTGGGCAGGTACATAAAGAGGTTCAGGTGGTCGGAAAGGTCCTTGAAGAAATGCTGCTCGATGTATTCGTTCAGGGGGCGACCCAACAAACCATCCAACTGCATAAACTGGGCAGAAGTGAAGCCGTTGGCTAAGCAATGCTGCTCCAACCGATCCAACAAGCGGGGTTCGCCTGGTAGGCCAACCAAAGGAACAATGCCGTCTTCGTCTTCCATTAGGATGGTACGAAGGGCATCGGCCAAAAACTCCAGGGTTATTTCGGCTGCTCGGGCTTGGGGAAGGACTTTATTTTGGCTGAACCAGAGGCAGACATCCAACGGGTTTACTTTGTTGCGAATGCAGAATTCTTCCAGGTCGTTGTTGCTTTGGTAAAGGGTTGATAGGTCGGCAATGATTTGCTGTTTTCGGTCTTCGGGGTGCTCGAGGATTGGCAATGTGGCGATGTGGTTATCGAGGAAAGTGCGGATTTCTGGGGTTAGGCCTAATTCTTCGTTAGTAAAGGCTTGCCACATTGCCAAGGTTTCAGAGCAGATTCCTTCTGCACCAACTGACAACCCCATTTTGGTTTCTACTTGCTGGCGGTCTTCGGCACTTAGTTCATATACTTCGAAAATTAACTCGTTGATAATGGCTTCGTTTAATAATACTATCGTCAATCGCTGGTTTTCTATGTTAACATAGCTTTGTACTTTGTCTTTCAAAGAGTTGTCAGTTAAAAAAGAGAGAGGGGAATCTTGAAAATTAATTTCAAAAAGACTTACAGAATTAACGATTTGTTTTAAACCAATATTAACTATTGACAATTTTGAAACAAGTTCAATTTTTGAGATAGAAGATAATACAAATGGAATCCGTTTAAGATCTTGTGGTTGAATGTTTACAGTGGGATTTAAACAATCGATAATGTAAAATGCCAATTTTGAATTTAAGAACCCCATTAGATATTCTAATGTAGTATCAATATTTTTTAGAAAAATTGAAGAACCACCAATATCAAATAAACAATGATCTGGAAGAACCCTAAATGAAACTCCTTTGGACCCTGAAGCTGAATATGTTAACCCTTTTTTAAAATAGTATTCTTGTGCATGTAAGTCCTGTCCACAGGATTGTAGATAATTTTGCAAATGTGTCCCATCATTTTTCCAATCTACTACACACCAAAGATTACCATCCCATTTGTTATATGGTCCACCTTTTGAATATATTACCCATCTTTTTTTACCTCTATCAAATTCAACATTTGAAATAATATCGTTTGAGTTAACTTCCCACCAAAAACGTAAGAATCTGTTATTATTTGAAGTTTGAATACCAGCTCTAATATCAACCGTGTTACCCAAACTATTATCTTTAAACTTCTCCCTAAACCCATCACTAATCCAATAGATAAAAGGCCAGCTATCAATGATTTTGAGTTTAGATTGAGGAAGAGTAAAAACTCTGTCATTAGTTCGTTTATTTACAGCATCATCATAAGCCTGAACAAAAGATTCTTGCTTACATTTTTCCTGCTGATTGGCCGTGATGTTAAAATAAAGTCCTGGCTTGTTGCTTTTAGCTTTGCTGAGCACATACCAAGTAGCATCCAACAAGATGTTAGTACCAAATAGATTTACCCTATCCAACCCATAATCGACCAACAAATCAATGTGTGTATGTTCAATCATAAACTTTCGAACATCTTCGAACGTTTTGATAAACATAAATGTGTGCGGGTGGATAATACCCACAAATCCATCTTGCTCCGTCAATTCACAGCATCGCTTTAAAAATGAAGCATATAAGTTGGTATTGAATTTATACGGTTTAGTGTAGTTTGCATTGATAAAAGTCTTCAATTCCTCACCAAAATCTGCACTGTCCGTATACGGCGGATTCGCAACCGCCACATCGTACTTCTGTGTAAGCAGTTCCAAAAACGTAATCGCATCCTGCGTTTTGGTATTCAGAAAAGTATGGCCTTGCTTAGCTGCATTTTGCTCCACCGCGCGTTGCAGGTTGGTGAAAAAGTTATCGCGAAATTGGTCGTAATTGGCCAAGGTGTTTTCTTGAAACATGGAGAGCTGGAGGCGGTCGAATTGCTGTTTCAGGGCGTGTAGCTGAATGCTCAGTTTTTCTTCGAGCCGAATGAGAGAGCCAAACTTGTAGGCTTGTTGCAGGTCGGTCCAGATATCGCGGATAATTTCTTTTTGTTTGGCATCCATGCCTACGTTGGTCTCGAATAACTCTTGGACTTCCTCGTAGGGAGGCAAATAGAAGTCGGAACTCACTACGTTGAAATGATCGATGTGGGTGCTGCGTTTTTTGCGTTTGGCTTTGATGTATAAGCCCAACTGAGCCAATTGGATAGCACGGTCGTCGAGATCGACCCCATGCAGGTTGTGCTCGATAATGAGTTTGGCTATCTTGTTTTCGTTGTAATTGGCACCGTAGTGTTCAATCTGGTCCAGATACAGGTCGTAAAACAGGTCGAAGGCATAGAGTAAAAAGTTGCCCGAACCAGTAGCGGGATCAATAAGGCGAATCTGGGTAAGCGATTTCCGTTCCCGGGTTTGGGTGGCGGGTGCATTCGCAATTTTGTACGTGTTTTTGATCGCGCTATCGGGAAACATTTCCAAATACAGCTTACCCAAGCTATTGTCCACCAAAAACTTAACGACCCAACGAGGGGTGTACACCTGGCTTTGGATACTGACTTTGTTGTATTCGGTTTTATCCTTGCTTGCCTTGTGGTCTGCCTTTTTCTGGTTGTTGTAGCTTTCGTACAACCAACCCAACACGTCATCGCTTCGCCAAATATCGGCTTCCACCTGAGCATCGGTTTCTACTTGATTGAAAGCGGATATGATGCCGCTAAGTTCGATGGCGGTGGGCAGTAAATGATATGGGTGTTGGGGGCTGAAAAGCGGAATTTCCTGAGAGAGTTGAGCCAGCTGTTCTTCCAGGAAGGCCACCAAACCTTCGGCTTCTTCGGTGCGTTGTTCCGGATGCTGTTCCAGCCAGGCCAAGTGGGCAAAGGAACGACCTCCGTGGGTTTCGCGCTGGGTGATCACTTCAGGAAACAAGGTGTGTGCCTCCATGACCTTGAGTGCTGCCAGTCGGTTGAAGAGGGTGAAGGTGAGTTCTTCCACCAATTTTTCATAAGCAAGGGCGGGCATTCCGGTTTCGGCAATAAATACGTCACGAACGGTCTCCATGCGCTTGCGCTCTTCGGTGTATTCGGCAGGAATCGACTCGATGGGCAGCAATTGGGTGGAGCTGATTCCCATTCGGCCAAGGCGGTTGCGAAAGGCTTTGTCTAGGAGTAAGCGGATGTGGTCGGAATAGTCGGATAATTTCATGTCGTGGAAGCCAGTCGGTTGCTTAGTTTAATTCAATTTCGTCGTTATCGGAAACAGAGGCCAGTTTTTGCAATTCATGTCGAAGCCATTGTTTGTAGGCCGAGACTTTCATTATCTTACCGGGCAGCGTTGACATCAAGGTTTTTGGCTTTGAAGGAGCGGCCACAGTATCCGTCGGACTTACGACGGGTGGCAATTCACGGATTAAACCTGCCTGAATAATGTCGAGGTCTGTTTTCTTACTTCCGTATAAATCGATGAAAGACAGCACTTCCGAATACGTGAAGCGGCTTTGTTTGTCTTTGACGTCAAAATCGAGCACGATGGTGGGTTGAGAGCGTCTTTCCGCATACTGGACGATGGCATTTGCTTTGTACAAGGCCTCTGCGTTCAATCCGACAGGAAGTGCATTGATCTCCGAAACCAAGGCTTCGGCATCGGCTTTGATCTGGATGTATTTTCCGGAGAGATTGGTTACGGCTTTCTGAAATAGGCTGAAGTATTCGGTCTTGATTTTCTGTGCGGTCTGTTCCAATGATGCAAAGTTTTTCACCACATCGCTGTACAGGGTTTTGAATTCGGTGGTGAGGGCAGCAATGGTGTCATTGGTCGTAGCTGCTTTGGTCAATTCATCGTTGACGGCCAGCACGAAACCTTTCCAGTCTTTGGCTTTAGGCAAATTGTTACGAATGAATTTTTCGACCTTGCCTATTGATTCCAAGGCTTTTATGAATTCTTCTTTTGAACTCAGGAATTCCACCGCTTTGTCAATGTAATTGGCTTCGGTTACCGCACCTGTAAATTGAAGTACGATTTCTTTTTGGGCATCGATGGATGGGAACAATTTGTCAAACTCTTTTTCTATATTGCGCAGGTTGGAAACTTTGTCGGCCAAGTGTTTGGACAAATCGCGCACCGCATTGACCAACTCAAAATCGTTGGTGTTGTAATCGATCTTTCTGCCAATGAATTTCTCGACCTCCATGTCCAAAAGGCATTGGGCCAGTTCTTGTTTTTGTATGGCGGAAAGCGTCTTGGAAATTTGTTTAAAGGAAGCTTTGCGGAACTCCCTTGCGGCGGTGAACAGACCCACCACACTGCTGTCTTTCCACGAAAAGATGTCGTTGCCGTTGTATTTGGCGATGATCTTGCCAGCACGCAGCAAGGCGGCAACCGTAGAACTTACCGTTCCAAACGTAAAGCCGGTAGGTGGCAGTTCGAGGTCTTTCTCGAGTGTCGCTCCGTCCACAAAGGTGTTGCGCACCTTATAAAGCACTTCTTCCACCACCTTGAGGTTGTTGCCGATGAAAGTGCCTTGTGCATCGAAAAACTGAAAGTCGGCCCCATTAAAATACTGATGAAGCCTGGAGTTGTTAGCTTCTTTAACGACACTCACGGCCACATTTTCGTTCAACTGAGCGGCCAGCCGTTTGCTATAGACATTTTGAATGATTTGTTTTTGCTGGGCCTGTATGATGCTTTGCCAATTGTTGGTGTCCAGTTGTAACGTGTTGTATAAATAAACGGCGGTTGCGTTGAAAAGGGATTCTTCAATCAACGTGATCATCCGGCTTTGCTTCTCGGTTTTAGCGGTGGAAAAACGAATCATGATTTTGCCTTCTTCCGATTGTGGATTGTTGTATTTCTGCTCCAAATAGCCAATGCGTTCCACTTCGTCAATGAGTCTGTCCAATTCCTTGAACGATTGGTTGTTGGGTACGATCCAAATGAGATCCTTGTCGTTTTGGTATTGAACTTTGAGTGTTTCAATATCGGCATTCCGATTGTCACTGATGTTGTACAGGCTTTTCAGTTTTACCTTTAATTGCTTGAGTGATGGGTTGGTGAGTTCATCATCGTTGTCGGTCGTTACGTAGAAATCGTACTGAAGACTGCTGTCCGAAATCTTGGCAATGGACTTGATGAAATTGGTAGCTTTGTAGGCAGATACCACTTGTTTCTTTTTCACGAAACCTTGTACGGCATATCCGTTCATTTCGTCCAGCAATCGTTGTTCAATATCGGACGTGATGCGGTAGGTTTTGTTGGTGTCCAATAAGACCTTGGCTTCGGTGAGTTTTTCCAATGCTTTGGAAATCTCGTTCTGCACGGCATGGAACTGTTCGGGGTCGCTGGTATAGGACTTTACAATGTTGGGCAGCGTTGTTGGTGCGACTTCAGCCTCGGAAAGGAAGTTAATGGTTTCCAACAGTTTACGACCCGAAATGGTGAAGCCGTCTTCTTTGAGGATGCGCTCTGCATTCGTGAATTTATTGACCAATCGGACATCCGTATTTTTTTCAGCATGTTTTGCGATTTGCCAACCGGTGGCCACTTCATACAAATTGCTGTTTTGCAAGGAATGCCGAAGAATGTCGTAGGTGGTAATGATCATCCCTCTGTTTGCCACTCGGGTGGAGGTCAGTCCCTTTTGGCCGAAAAGGAAATTTTGAAGTAGGTCAAACTGGGATTTGTAAAAAGGATAGTACGTCACGTACGAATCCAAAGTATCGGTTTTGGAAATGCCTGCCCCCACCAAAGCGGCATGGTCGGCAATTTTTCCGGAGTGTTTGAGGTAGTTTTCCTTCAAATTCAAAAGGGCGGCTTCGTTCTTTTTAAGCAATCGACTACGAATGATGATGTCCACCTCGGTGGATTCCAAGTGAATTTTTGTTTTAAAGCGGTCGGTTACTTTGGTGAGTTGTGCTTTGTTGAAATTGGAGCTGTTGATGACATCGTCCAGCTTTTCTTGCGCAATGGCGATGGTCCAAACTTTTCCGCCCAAGGAGGAAAGCGATTCGCTGATGCCTTCCAGATCGAGCAGCGTAAACTTCTTTTGTCCAATGGCTTCGCTGGCTTCGTCGAACATGAAAATCACTTTTTCATCCTTGACGAGTTGCAGGTAGTTACTTAACTCTTCACGCAGACGTGTGGAGCTGAACTGGTCGATATCCCGACGGATGGTTTTTATGAGTGTGTCGTAATCGATCTCCGAATTTCCGCTTTGAATAAAGATGGTTTTGGCGGCTTTGGCGTATTGAACGATGCTGGTTTTCAGTTCGCTCCAATTTCTGTTTAGGTGTGTATAAATGAAATCGTTGATATTGATTTGCTTCTCGTTCACCATCAATTGGAAAAGGAAAACACCATGTTCGTTTTCGGGTAATCCCAAGGTTCTCAGAAAGTTGATGAAAAGGGTGAAAGACAAGCCTTTGGAGGTGTCTTGTTTGGCTACGTCCAAAAAAACCACCCTACAATTCAGCGAATTCAGCTTTAAAATCGTGTTCTTAACCAACGCTTCGTCTTCAATGCCGGTAAATCGTTGCAAAATGCGGTCTCTTGCAGGCGTGCCGATTATTACTTGATTATTAAGCATATAACCAAGCAATTTGCCAAAGTAGGATTTCCCTGAACCGTAAAAACCTGAAATCCAACCACCAGTCTCCACGATGTTGGAGGTGAAGGTGGAAACAAAGCTGGCGTATTCCTTGGCCAAACCATCGGTAATGATGTAATTATCGATTTCCTGTTGAATCTCCGTTTCGGAAACTTCTTGTAAGTCAATGACATTTTTAATGTCTTCCGACAAATTGATGGTTAGAATATCTTTTATCAACATGGCTTGATCAATTACAAATTAGGGTCATTAACAACATGGCAACGGTATTTGGAGGCGTGTCTTTTGGTGAGGAAAAGCAGGTTTTCTCCATCCGAAGTTGAGGGATAGAGCACTAGGAGCGGAAGTGCCGATTTCATAACGAGTTCATTCTCCATAATGTGGATGTTTTCAATGCCACTGCCATACAAGGCGCCTGAACGGACAAGTATGGGAATTTTATTTGCTTGAAAGCTGGTTCTTATTTCCTGGATGATGCTTCGGAACAAATCGGTGCCGTCTTCCGTATCGGGCAATTTAAAAATTTGGGAGACTGCACTTTGCCGTAACTCAAAGAGTTCGCCCAGCGTTTCTTTGTTATCTTCTACAAACTGAATGAGCAAGTGATTCAAATCGATAACCTTAAAGGTTTCCTCGGGCATTAGTTTGTGGATAGCGGCTATGAAAGCATGTTCGAGCTGTGGCTCACAAACAATCAAAATGGAATTGCCGCCATTGGCTTTCAACGTTATTTCAGAGCCTCTGGTCGATTCTATAAATCGCTTGGTGTCTAGGATGACTTGTTCAGGATTTTGTAAGCTCATCGTATATGTTTTGGTAGGAGATCCGTGGTTCAATAGTCAATTTATCGCCGTTGAAATTCAGGTTGTAGTATTTCGAGAATTTCTTTTGCAGGACCCTTTCCAGGAAAAATCGCTTCTCGGAAAAGGAATAATTCAGCCAAGGGCTTTCAAGAATGTTTGGTTTTTGTTCTACTGTTAGGAGCCAGTAAACAAAAAGGACAAACATCTTATCGTTCAGGTAGGTGTGGGTTATGGTCTTATTGACAGAACCGTCCATGAAATGAAATTTCTTAAGCAAGGTCAGGTATTTGGAGGCTGTTACTTTTAGCGTGGAATCGGACCATTTGTGGAGCTCTGGTTCGGTTTGTTTCAGGTCGGTCAGACAGGCCAAAACCTCGGTCGTTTTAATGCTGACTCTTCCACTGTATAATGCGGGAAAGTAAACGGATTCGTTGAGGTAATTCAGTAATTCGTTGTTGTTGGAGGCATTCAGAAAAAACAAAAACAAGCAGTCTTTAGAAATGGATTCAGCGGAAACAATGTGCGTTATTATGGGTTTCAGCTTAATGTTCTTAAAAGTTAAAAGTGTGTCGGTGATTGCTTTTTCGAATCGATGTACGGACTTGTCTGTTTTGATTGCAGTGTATGAACGGTGACCACCACGACTATTAAGCGACTCGATGGAGTCGGTCATAAAATGCTTGATCAGATTTAAGTCTGGTAGGCCGCCAAGGATGTTGATATCAGAATTTAGGGTCATAAAAAGGTGTGTTTTTTGTAGCACCTGTAAAGTGTAAAGTTAGAAAAAAATGTGAAATAAATAATTGATATTGGTGAGGATTGTGTAAACATCAGACCCAAAAAGGGTAAGTCTATTTAATATGATTTACCGCATTTTATGAGCACCTTTTTGCCGTCCTTGAGCGTGGTTGCAAACAAATAGGTTTCGCCGCCCTCGTTGAGTTTGGTTTTTTTGCGAAGTTGTGCCACGGTCTCAGGGTAATTGCGGACGCTGATGTTGGCTTTGGTCAGGTTACCCAAATGAATTTTCAGGTCTTTGGGGTGCACGGGGAAGACGGATTCGATGGAGAATGCACGGCCGGGAAAATCGGGAATCAGGGTTTCGGAAGTGTATAAATGGCTGTTTGGGTGGAGTTTATATAGGTCGAACGCTTGGGTCAGGATGGAAAAGGCGCCGGCTTTCAAAAGCGATGCATTGGGTTCGTAGAGGATTTTCAGGGGGGCATCTGTCAAACGGCAAACGGCAGCTTGCTCCTCGGACCTGAAAAATTCGAAAAACTGCGAAGGGGCGTTGCTTCGCAGGTTGATGCAAAATAGACGGGGTTCCCGCAAGGTGGTTTCAGCAGCCAACAGGAACAGTAATTCTTTACATTCTCCGTCCACGGAAACCACGTGCATTTGGGTGGTTTCGGGCAATTGCTTGAGCGCGAGCGAAATGTCCAACATGGGTGAAAGCTTGACGAGGAGAAGCGGGGCTTTGGTAAAAAGAGAGGCTTTGATCGAAGCGATGTCTGGTTCACAATCACTTAAAGCTACGACCTTGCCACCTTTGGCATCGCGACGGGCCGGATCGAGGAAAAGCAGGTCGAAGGGTTCCTTCAAAAGCGATGGGCCATCCCCATAAAGGACTTCAACTTGTGTCAGGCCGAGGGAACGGAAGTTTTCGGCTGCGATTTCGCAGAAATCGGAGCGACGTTCCACGTACAGGGCTCTAGATTTTCCGGCGGCGAGGAATGCGAAATCCACGCCTAGCCCACCGGTCAGGTCGGCAAAGCTTTGAACAGAAGTTGGCAAAATGGAGGCCTTGTAGCGGGCAGTGGCTTCGGAGGAACATTGTTCCAACGGCAAGGAGTCGGAGAAAATCAAATCGGGGTTTCCAAACCAGGAGGGCACTTTCCGTTCCAGCGCCTGATAACCGGCAACTTGCCGAAGCACGACCGAAGCATTCAGTTGCGGGAACCGCCCCAACCTTAAGGCCAGAGCGGAAACGTCCTCGCGCAGATGTTCCTGCACAAATGCTTTTTCATCAAGAGTAGGCAATATGGGTTCCACAAAGCCAAAGGTAGTGAAAATCCAAAGTTATTTAACCACTGCTGATTGCCAGATTGGCAGCCTTATGAGACATCCCAATTAGCCGAGGTAGCCTTGTTCGAGCATCGCCCGTGCCACCTTCATGAAGCCAGCCACATTGGCGCCTTTCATATAATTGATGTAACCGTCCGCTTCTTTGCCATAGCGTTGGCATTGGTCGTGAATATCGGCCATGATCTGGCGCAGGCGGCTGTCGACTTCTTCGGCGGGCCAAGAAAGATGCATGGCGTTTTGAGTCATTTCCAGGCCTGAAGTGGCCACACCGCCAGCATTCACGGCTTTCCCGGGGCCGTACATGACGCGTGCCTTAATAAAGGCATCGATGGCATCGGGCGTGCAACCCATGTTGGAGATTTCACCGACACAGAGAACACCATTGACAATCAACATGCGGGCATCGTCGCCGTTCAGTTCGTTCTGGGTGGCGCAAGGCAGCGCAATATCGACTTTTTGTTCCCATGGACGCTTACCAGGGAAGAAAGTTGCTTTGAATTTTGCAGCGTATGGTTCGATCACATCGTTGTTGCTGTCGCGCAATTCGAGCATGAAGGCAATCTTTTCCTCCGTCAAACCTTCCGGATCAAAAACATAACCGTCGGGGCCGGAAAGGGTGACCACTTTGGCACCCATTTCGGTGGCTTTCATGGCGGCACCCCATGCGACGTTTCCAAAGCCGGAAATGGCGATGGTCTTGCCTTCGATGCCTCTGCCCTGTGTGGCCAGCATCTGGCGGACAAAATACAGGCCGCCGAAACCAGTGGCTTCCGGACGTATGAGCGAACCGCCGTATTCAAGACTCTTGCCAGTCAACACCCCAGTGTTCTGCCGAGCTAATTTCTTATACATGCCGTACAAAAAGCCGATTTCGCGGGCGCCCACGCCGATATCGCCGGCAGGCACATCCGTATCTGGTCCGATGTTGCGCCAGAGTTCCAACATGAAGCTGTGGCAGAACCGTTCGATTTCCGCATCGGATTTTCCGCGGGTGCTGAAGTCGGAACCACCCTTGGAACCGCCCATCGGCAGCGTTGTAAGGGCATTCTTGAAGGTTTGTTCGAAACCCAGGAATTTGAGTATGGAAAGGTTGACGGAAGCATGGAAGCGCAGACCGCCCTTGTACGGACCGATGGCGTTGTTGAACTGCACGCGGTACCCCAAGTTCACCTGAATCTTGCCGGCATCGTCAATCCAGGGTACTTTGAAAGTGAGTATGCGATCGGGTTCGACCAGACGTTCCAAAATCCGGGCTTTCTCAAATTCAGGATGCTGGTTGTAAATGGTTTCTACACTGAGCAGTACTTCGTGAACAGCCTGCAAAAATTCTTTTTCGCCCGGGTGCTTGGCTTCGAGCGCATTCATGAATTGATTAATGTCCATACGGCGTATCGTTGAAATGTTAAGCGTTAGTATATCAAATGTAGGCATAAAACGTGACTTTGCATTCAGTTTTCGTTACATTTGCATCTGTAGGTGCACATTTATAAGAAGAACCATGAACAGCAAACATTCCTTCCGAAAACTTTATTTCAAAGATACATCGTTTGCCAAACTGATGACCAAGCGCATCTACAACATTTTGCTGATTGCCAGCAAATACGATGCTTTTGTACTGGAAGACGACGGAAGGGTGGATGAACTGATATTCAATGAGTATGTGTCTTTAAATTTGAGGTATCCCCCGCGGTTCACGCAGGTTTCCACCCAAAAGGAAGCCATGGAGGAACTGAAAAATAACAACTACGAACTGGTCATCTGCATGCCCAGCGACAAGCAGGACCTCAATTTTAGAATTCCCTCCATCATCAAGGAAATCTATCCGGATTTGCCCCTCGTGGTGCTCACCCCGTTTTCGCGCGAAGTCTCCAAATACATTGCTCAGGCAGACCTTTCGGCCGTGGATTATGTGTTCAGCTGGCTGGGAAACGCCGACCTGTTGCTGGCCATCATAAAGCTGATCGAAGACAAGATGAACGTCGATCAGGACATCGAATCGGTCGGTGTACGGGTCATACTCCTGTTGGAGGATTCGGTGCGATTTTATTCGTCCATTCTACCCAATTTGTACAAATTCATTTTGGAACAGTCGAGAAATTTTGCAACGGAAGCGCTCAATGGACACCAGCAAATGTTGCGGATGCGTGGCCGGCCTAAGATCCTGCTGGCCAGGACGTATGAGGAAGCCAAGGCGCTGTTCCGCAAGCATCAAAAGGACATGCTCGGTATCGTTTCCGACATGAGTTTCAGCCGGGAAGGCGTCAAGGACAAGGAAGCTGGGCTCAGGTTCTGCCGCAGGGTCCGAAACGCAGATCCCGTACTGCCCATCATCCTGAATTCGTCCGACACCAATAATCAACGATACGCTGAAGAACTCGGTGCTGGCTTCATCGACAAGGCATCCAAGACGTTCCCACAGGAATTGCGTCAGTTGTTGACAGACAATTTCGGCTTTGGCGATTTCGTTTTCAACCATCTGGAGACGAACCAAGAAGTCATGCGCATACGGAACCTGAAGGAATTGCAGGAACAGGTTTTCACAATACCCGAGGAGCTGCTGCGTTTTCATCTGGAGCGCAACCATATTTCCCGCTGGCTTTATTCCAGGGCCATGTTCCCGCTGGCCAAGTTCCTGGAAGACATCCACATGGACAATTTCAAGGATATTGACGAAATCCGCAAGGTCATTTTCAACGCCATCGTGATGTATCGGCGTACCAAAAACATGGGAATCATCGCTGAATTCAAGCGTGACCGGTTCGACAAATATTCCAATTTCGTACGCTTCGGCGAAGGTTCCCTGGGCGGAAAAGGCCGTGGTCTGGCGTTCATCGATGCCATGATCAAACGCAATGTGGACCTGAACGATTTCGAAGGGGTCAATGTTTGCATTCCAAAAACACTGGTGCTTTGTACGGAGATTTTCGACCAGTTCATGGAAAACAACGACCTCTACCCCATCGCCTTGTCGGACGCTTCGGATGAAATGATTCTGGAGAAATTCATGGATTCCCATTTGCCGGACGGGTTCAACCTGAACCTGCGGGCCTTTCTGTCCGTGGTGCGAAAGCCCATTGCCATTCGCTCCTCCAGCCTTTTGGAAGATGCTCATTATCAGCCATTTGCAGGCATTTATTCCACCTACATGATTCCTTTTGACGAAGACATCGAAAAAGTGCTGCTGATGCTGAAAAATGCCATCAAGGGGGTTTATGCTTCGGTCTTCTTTGAAAACAGCAAGGCCTACATGAAGGCGACCTCCAACATCATTGATCAGGAAAAGATGGCCATCATTCTGGAGGAAGTCTGTGGAAACAGCTACGGAAACCGGCATTACCCGACTTTCTCAGGGGTGGCGCGTTCGCTGAACTACTACCCCATCGGGCACGAACTGCCTGAAGAAGGCATCGCCAATGTGGCGCTCGGTTTGGGCAAGTACATCGTGGACGGCGGCTTGACCCTGCGGTTCTCGCCGAAACATCCGCACAGCATTCTGCAAATGAGCTCGTTGGATTACGCTTTGAGGGAAACGCAGACGCAATTTCTCAGCCTGGACCTGAGCAACAAAAATTACCACCAGAGTACCGACGACGGGCAAAACTTGCTGAAAGCCAGTGTTCAGGTTGCAGAAGCAGACGGTACACTAACCCATCTGGCATCGACCTTCGATCCTGCCGATCAGATGCTACGAGACGGTGTATGGGGTCCGGGCCGTAAGGTCATTTCCTTCGCCCACATCCTGCAGAACGACACCTTCCCGCTGGCCAAAATTCTGGAACGGATTCTGGAACAAGGCCAGAAAGAAATGGGACGGCCGGTGGAAATCGAATTCGCGGCCGAATTGAAACCCGACGAAAGCGGCGACAGAACCTTTTACATGCTTCAGATCCGGCCCATCGTGGACACCAAGGTGATGCTGGACGAAGACTTGGACGCCATACCCCGCGAAAAGCTGCTCATGAAAACCAAAAATGCACTGGGGCACGGTGTGGAAAACGATGTCTATGACCTTATTTATGTCAAGCCGGAATCGTTCCAGGGCACCAAAAATCAGCTGACAGTCTATGAAGTCGAAAAACTCAATAAAAAACTGACCGACGAAGGCCGTGGTTACGTGCTCATCGGTCCAGGCCGTTGGGGATCCAGCGATCCCTGGCTGGGCATACCCGTCAAGTGGCCGCAGATTTCTTCGGCCAGGCTCATTGTAGAAGCTGACTTGTCCAGCTACCCGATCGATCCGAGTCAAGGCACACACTTTTTCCAGAACCTGACTTCTTTTGGAGTGAACTATTACACGGTTGGCAAACAGACCTCCGAAAACTGGTGTGATTTTGACTATCTGAACGCGCAACCCTGTCTTTTTGAAAACGAGTTCGTGCGGCACATTCGTTTTCAAAAACCCATTGTAATCAAAACGGATGGGAAGTTGAACAAAGGGGTTGTGTTGAAACCGGAATCATAAAGAAATGGCTGAATCCAAACGAATTCAGCCATTTCTTATTTGAAAAAGCCTACTGCTTAATTACTTTAAACAACTTATAACCATCGGTATACGTCAGCTTGAGGAGGTAAATGCCGGAGGGACTGTCCGTGAAGTCCAGTGTCCGCTGAGTGGCAGTTTCGACAGATTTCAGGTGAAGCAAGCGTCCGGTAGCACCATAGATTTCGAGACGGTCAGGTTGATTCCCGTCGCGTCCGACCCTAAGATTTAGCAAATCCCGGAAAGGATTGGGCGACACAGTCACTTCATCATGTCCGATTAAAGTCAATTTTACCGGTTTCTTTTGAACTTCTACGAAGAAACGTATCGAGTCGCTGATGCCACAGTCGTTCCAGGAAACCACCGAGACATAGCCACTTTTGGCTGAATCCGTCACAGTATAGTATGACGTACTAGCTTGGTCATTATGAATGAATCCCGGCGGAAATTTCCAGATAAACCGGTTGTTGTCATCAGAAACATGCACCTGGAACATGCGTTGGTCACCGATAGTTACCAACGTATCCCCGGTAATGGACACCGGCCGGGCAGGCGGCATCTTTACATAAACCGTGATGGCATTGGTCAGTATGACACTGTCTTCAATACAAGGATCCATGGAAGTCAACTTGCAGGAAACGGTATCCTCATGATTCAGGACGGTAGTGAACAGATTCGGAGCATTTGCACCCTGAATCGGTACCCCGTTCCGCAACCACTGATAACGAACAGGAGCCGCATCCCAGATCTGTGAATAAAACCGGATGGTGTCATGTAGGCAAGACCAATACTGGTTGTCACAAGCAATGGAGGCATAACCTGCATGCTTGCTCTTGCCTTGGATGGTACCTGAATTGTCCGTCAGCGTGGTCGGAAAGCCTTCGTTGAACAACCACGAAACAAGTTGGATATTCGACCAAGCGCCTGAGTAGAAGGTCGGTTTCAGCCTGAACCACAAATAAAGCAGATTACCTGATTGCGTTAGTGGCTTACTCCCGGAGGCAGCAAACTGGATACTTTCCGGACTTTCGTTGGTAGTCAGGGACCAATCGGAAGGTATCGTTTCAGCCAATTCCATACGATCTAGATCAACGAAGAAGGTATCGTATTTCAGACTGGACTGTAGGGACAGTATGGATTCAAAACGAGGTAATGCATCCATTCGTATCGAATATCGGAGCATTCCGGAATAGTAGCAAATGCCTGTATCCGGCATTAAGATCCTGGTATCACGAATTTTCAAAGGATTGGTACTCACGGAAATACCGGCAGAATCGGTTGCAGTCAGAACCACAGATCCTCTTCGCAGCGCAGTCAGCACACCAACCGATGACACGGAGGCCATTGTTGGGTCACTGCTCTTCCAGCTAAAGGGCGGAATGCCCTGACCTTCCACTTTGAACTGGGCTGACTCGCCGACAATCAGAGAGATTTCGCTCGGATAAATGTATCGCCAGCTCGGTTGCCGTACGCTGAACGAACCGTTGCTACAAGCCACTTGCACATTTTCATTCAGCCGGACATTGAGGAATTCCACATTAGAGTAGCCACTTGGATTGGGTTTCACCCTAAAGCGAACAATTAAAAGAGTATCCTTGCCCGGAATGGGTGCCGTACCTGCAAAAACAAACGATAACTGGTTCTCGCCGACGTTCATTTCGAGCATAGCGCCGTCCAGCAAGGTTCCCGACTGAATCACCCCGATGGGTTCCAATACATCCTTGTTGAAACCCATTCGGATCTGACCGGAAAGGATGTCCAAACCGCTCAGGTCAGAAATCCATACCGGGACATCGATGGTATCACCCGGCCATTGTTCCATACTGCCCTGCACGGATATTCGTGCCGGCCTTATTTCCAGTTCCTGGGAAACGCCACGTACGCCATTCGTATCGGTGGCAATGACGATGGTCTTACCTGGGCTCAACGCTGTCAGCCAACCAAGCGTATCGATGGACGCCAACGCGGGGTTTCCAACCGTCCAGCTGACAGGCGGCGCGTTACTGCCTGCAGTATACCGTAGCTTTTCACCCTTAGCCAGCATATTGCTATTGGACCATATCCCGAAAAATTGGGGTGAACTGATCCGTAAATACCCGAAGGTTCGGCTCATCAGTGGCGAGCCTTCGTTCCACAGGTTCATCCGGTCGCTGGCCTTTTCCAGCTTGATCCATCCGGGGTTCAGGGCACGAATCCGCAATTTCAGGAATACGCCGGTGCCGCTCAACGGCACGGAGCCTGCACCACTGATGGTGATAAGCCCGGCCCCATATTTTACGACAGGTTCACCAAATGCGGCTGCTATCGTTCCTGTTACATCGACCGATTCGATCTGCAGGTAATAGGCATTGTAGCTGAATTGAAGGGTGTACGATAAGACATCAGCAACAGAAAAGGCGTTCGCGACGTATATCGGAATATCCGCCACTTCACCCACCGTCATGTCCGTATCAGGCATGTTCAGAGCGATGCTGACGTCCTCTCCCCAGACCCGCATGCTGCTGAGTAACATCGGCAGCAGGAGCAGAAAAAGGATGTTGATCTTTTTCATGACTTCAACGGTTATTTTTGAACCTGAATCTTGCATACCTGATTGAAATTGGCCGTCTGCATACGCAACATATACGTGCCGGTTGCCAATGGCAGGTTCAGCTGAATCGTATGGGTTCCCGCTGCAGCAGACAGTTTATCGAGCGTCAGGAGTTTTTGTCCGGCCAGGTTGTAGACATCAGCCTTCACCCAGATCGAAGCAGCATCGAGTGTATATTCCAGTGTGTATGTTCCGGTATTGTCCGAATACCAGGTCATACCGACAGGCCTAGTGCTTTCTTTACCCAGATTGGTCGGGATGCGCTGTAAGGTAACCGAGCCAGGCTGTGCGAAGTTGGTCATGTCGGTCTCGTTGACTCGCAATTGACTGATATCCAGCGATGTCATGGCCGTCCGAGTGGCTACATTCCGGAAAGTGAGTTCAGCCACGGCATCCGTGTTGTTGAGCACACGGGCAGAAGCCAATGCCAGATTGAGGCGGCCTGAACGCATACCATATTCCATCGTGGCACCAGAAAGCTTGTTCACCACTTTTTCGAGCTTCAGCAGGGTCGGATCATAGTTCAGCGTCAGGTCGGCGGCCTTCATGTCGGTGGAACAGGTCAGATGCAGGACGGTGCTGAAGGTTTCCGCATCCGTCGTCACGTCGTCCATGAAGAGGCTAACCGCTGTTGCTTCCGGAGCAAACATCCTTCTGGAAAGCTTGTTGACCGGGAAGTAATTATCCAATCCGACTACATACTCCAAGATGAGCGAGGCATCATACGCCGTGATATCACCGTTGCCGCTGACATCAGCCACCTGCAACTGGTTGTCCGCAAGCGTCAAGGTATTGACCACCTTTTTCAGCACGAGGGAAGCATCATAAGCCTGGATCAAACCGTTCAGACTGACATCTCCGGTGAGCGGGTTTAGAATACCGGTGGTGCGCCAGGGTTCTGCGTTCACGTTGCTGGTCATGTATTCTTGTTCGGGCGAATTGTCGGGTTCATCGACAGTACCCAGCAGCGGGCCGCTATTGCTGCCCCACCAGCAGTTTGGAGCCTGAACAACAAATGATTTATCCACGTTCTGAATGCCGTAACAACGGTTTTCGTTGAAATCGCAGGCAGAAATTATCGGATTTGACGAACCGTTGATGGAAATCCCGTAGGAATTGTGATTGAAATGACAATTGTTCAGCGTGGGATTCGCACTGGTTGTGATGACACCTCTGTAGGCGTACCGGATAACACAATGGTTAAGTCGGCAAAGCGGATCCAGCGACAAGTCGGAAAAACTGATGCCATTCCAGCTGTATTCGCCTGGTGTCGTAGCAGTGCTGTCCGAATTGGAGTCCCCACCATAGAAATCATCTGTAATGCTGGTGAATACGATCAGACTGTCTTCCGTGGTGCCACCTTCTGCAATCAAACCTTTCTTGACTACGAAAGTGGGGTCGTATGTCCACCAATTTCGGTCTATGAACTTACAGATCACACCAGGCTTGATGGTGAGCGATGCACTGGTTCCAATTTCATAATCCTGAAACAGGTATGGAATGTTTTTCTTTCCTCCGAAATCTCGTTTGGGCAGCGTAACATCCTGCGTCAGTGTCTCGTTGCGCACCCGCAACACCTTAAAGGTCGTACCTGAAATCAGGTTTCCTTTGGTTGAAGATGGGTAAGAAACTAGTGACAGCTGAAGCGGATACGGATGCAAGTCGTTGAACAGGCAACTATCAATGACTGGAGCAGATACGCCATTCATATCAATCCCGCAATTCAATTTGTAGAACTGACTGTTATAAAATTTCGGTGAGGCACTGTTGGTCACGACACCACGGTCTCCATACCGGAAGATGGCATGATTGATGCTGCTGGAATCATCGCTTACATCATTGAATACCAACCAGGTACCATATGCATAATCCGAAGGTTTGGATGCAAAGCCATTCTGGTTCATGTCTTTCGGGACACCGAGTTCATCATCGCTTGTGTTGGTGAACACCACAGGAGCTGCGGCGGTACCTTGAATCAGCAATTTACCGTTGACGATGAAGCCATCGGCTCTATCCGATGATCCATTGCCAATACCAGCCCCTCCTGTCGGCAAATAGTTGGTGGACTTGAAGCTGACACCAGCAGGGATGGTGATGGTGCAACCCGAGTTGATGGTACAGGGTGCTTCCATCAGATAGGTGATGTTGTTGTATCCTGCAAAACTTCGCACTGGAATGGTAGCCGTTTTGGAATAGGTTTCAGGAGTGACGGCCAGACCCATGTATCCGACGTTCAGGGCAGTACAGTTGCTAAAGGTTGGGTTGGAGAACATGCTAAGTTCAACCGGGGCATATCCAATATTGAAGAACTGGACGTTGCTGACTTTCGGATTGGCTGAACCCAGGGATGTCAGTCCAAAATGTTGACAAAGTTGAATCAAGCATGAATCAATGGTGGCATGGGCGTTTTCCACACGGACGCCCAATTGGGCATACGATATTTCACAATTTCGGAGCACATTGACCGTATCGGACACTTCGGAGTTGTTGAAGAAACAAATGCCACCGTAAGCATCCGAAGAGTAGTATTCCCAGCCCCAGTCTCCCGGAGTTGGTGAATCGGAGTTTCCGTTGTTGTTGGAATCGCCGCCCCTGGAATCATCCTTATACGAGGTGAAGTATATTTTGTTGTTTGGCAAACCCTTGGCTATCAGGCTACCATACACATTCAAATAGGTTCTATAATAGTCATCATTCCGGAATTTGATGACAACACCGGGTTCGATAGTGAGTTTGGCCCCGCTGGCTATGGTCAGCTTATCGATTATATAACCCACATTGGTGATGCCAGCTATGTTTCTGGAAGACAGGACGGCAGTGGAGGAAAGTGTTCCTTCGATGATTTTAATGGCCTGGCTACCGTTGGAGACAAAGTCAACGCTTGAAAATTGCGGATTCGAGGTGAGTGACATGGCTATTGGATCCTTGCTGCAATTGCGGATGGAAACGTCACTGATGATCGGATTGGCATTTCCGTTGAAATACAGGCCGTAATTGCTTGAATTCGTAATCTGCGTGTTCTGGACATGTCCACCGGCATTTTCAAAGGTCAGTCCGCCTTCCGATGAATAGCCCGGGTACTTGATCAGAGCGTACCGAACGAGGTTTGCGTTATCATCACTGGTGTTCCTATATTTGATGGAACCCCAGTCTCCGGCACTCGGTGTCGAAGCGTTGCCGTCGTTGTTGGTATCGTAGGGATTACCTTCATTGTCATCCTTTAGTGACGTGAGAACCACCTTTTCAGTGGATGTTCCGTTCACTTTCAAGGTTCCGTCCACAAAAATACTGCTGCTGTTCAGGTAGTAGTTGTCATACCAGTAGCTGTTGTGGCTCTTGATGACTATACCTGGATCAATATTGACTGTCGTTCCGGATTGGATGGTCATATCGGACAACAACACATAGGTGATGTTAGTGAAACCGGCCACATTACGCTTCCGGATGGTTCCGTCCAGACAAACGTTGCCACCAAGCAATCCAAGCGCCCTCCATCGTACATTGGTGAAGGTGATTCCGGAAATGTTGGGATTTGCCGGACTTGCCAGGTTGATGGGTGTGGAAAGAATGTTTACCATGGAGACATTCTGAATGACCGGACTCGATGCCCGGTAACAGGAAATGCCTTGATAAAGATCCTTGAATTCGCAGTTCGAAATGGTGGGACTGGCATCGACGAGCCCGATGGCAGCCCACTTAACCCATTCCGTGTTGCTACAGGAGGTGAAAGCGTAATCGTTGATCCGTGCGTACTTGATGCGGCAATAATTCAGTATGCCGCCGCTTCCAGGGAGAAAAACGAATCCTTGCCAGTCGCCGATGGCCGGTGAGGTGATTGTTCCATCTTTGTTGCAGTCGCCAGGGGTACCGACATTGTCGTCCCTGGCTGATGTAAAGTTGATCATACTGTCGGCCGTTGCATTGGCAATCAGCGTTCCTTCAACAATGATCCGGCGGGAAGGCCAGTCCCATTGATAGGCTTTGATCGTAATGCCTTTGTCAATGGTCAGGGTTTTGCCAACTGGCACGAAGATTTCACCCAAAAGCAAGTAGGTCAGATTGTTGACACCAGTAAACGAACGGATTTTCAATCGGGCATTTGCAGTGAGGGTTCCACCCAGAATACCGATGGCGTCGTAGTCGTTGTCCGAGAAAGAAAGCGTATTTCCACTCATGACAGGATTGGCTTCGAACGACATGGCCAACGGTGTGAGTTGACTCGAACCGATGGTCGTATTGGTAAGGATGGGTGATGAGGTTCCTTGCATCATGATGCCGAAGTAGTTGTTGGTCACTTCACAGGCATCGATCACCGGATTGGCATTGTACAGGGTAATCCCTCCAATACTTGAATAACCAGCATAACGAACCAGGCAACGACGCATGACGGAAACCGAATCGATGGAGGTATCATAAAATCGAACGCCGTACCAGTTTTGAGGACTTGGTGCAGAAGCGGTTCCATCAACATTGCTGTCGCCACCCAGGTTGTCGTCCCGCATGGAAGTGAACGATGTTTGTTCGCCAACGGATGCATTGGCTATCAGACCACCTCTGACTTCAAGTCCAGTTCCATCGTTAAACTTAAGGGTATTGCCGGAGGCAATGGTCATCACTTTGTTAGGATCCACCGTAAACCATCCTGAGAAAAGGTAAGGAATCTCAATTTTAGGTAATGTCCAATGGTCACTTATGTTTCCGAAATTCACATAAACACCGTTGTAGGTATTTTCAGTGATGTTATTGGTGCCGCTTACTGCGAAGTCGACCCTGTTGTTAAACAAGAGCGGGTGCCAGTTGGTGTGCATTTCCACATCCTTGATGGTCAAATGGGTGTTGTAACCCCCACAAACTGCAGCCTGGAAGTACCTCAAGTAAACACCGTCCAGAACAACAGTAGCGTTGTCTTCGGCATTAACACCGTAAGGATTAGTGTTTACTGACCCAGTAATGGAGGTCATACTTCCGCCTTGGATGAATGCTCCCCGCGATGAGTTGTTGACTTGAACGAACGTGGAACCGAAGCGGTACATGTTGGTGTTTTCCAACTTCAGTTTACCCTTTTGATAGACCGTAATGGAGCCACCATACTCCAAGTCGCAATTCTTGAGAAATACGTTTGAAGTGTCCGAAGAAGCACCAATCTGGATGGAGCCCCAAATACCTGGTGTTGGCGTTGAACTGTTGGATTTGAACGTAACTTGTTCAGCGTTCAGATCACCATACGTCAATAGGTTGGCGCCCCCGTTGAACATCATCACAACACCGGGCTGAATATCCATGGTGTATCCATAAGCAATTCCAACATAGTTCGTCACAATGTACGGACTGCCGGCCAGGCTCAAAGTGGTATCCTTGCTGATCCAACCAGTCAGTGCAGTGGATGCACCCGCAGGAAGTATCAACAGAAAAGCGAACACCATTGTCACAAAAACACGTTTTGTTCGGGTAATTCTTGTTTTCATAGTATGGGAATTGGAGTTAACTTAAAATCCGTATTCCAATGTTTCCGCGTAGGAAGAGGAGGTTTTGTGGTTTAGATTAAGGAAAAACTGGAAAAATGGTGAGAGGATTTCATCTAAAATCTGTTGGTAGAGAAACTTTCAGACGAACGTGGATCAGCTATGCCAAAGAGTAACTATTTGTACTAATTTAATGCCAAAAACAAGGAATGGTTTTTGGAAACGTATGTTTTACAACACACTACTTGTAGGGATGCAGATTCACCGCTCCAGTGATCTCGGTAGAGAGTTCGCCCATCCAGCCAGCATTCTGATTGACAGCGGTGTATACTTTTAGGAAGTGAATTTTGCTTAAAACGACCGGTGAACCGCTGGAGTCCACTGCCCAATCCAGATCAAAACCTGTCAGGTCGGAACTGTTTGGTTGATTGTCGGCATAGCCCCAAGGCAAGTTGTTCAGGTTCCAGTAGCCAAGACTGTTCCTGGTGGCGGTAGGCGGCAGCAAGGTGCCGGTGCAGACGAGGGAATCCCCCTGCCAGAGTGGATAAAAAGGAGTCACGAAACCTGTAGCACCTTGGTTGTCGGTGTAGGCAACGCTGTCGCTAGCAAGGGCTGGTCTAAAGTAGGTGATTTGATAGCCGTGGGTCGTAGTGCTTTTGCGGTATTCCGAACCGGCTAGTTCATACCAGGGATCGTCGGGCAAACCGTTGGCGTTGACGTCCTCGGAAACTTCCACGATGCCAGGTTCTGCCGAGTTAGTGAAGGCATTGCCAAAGATACGGAAATCGGGACCGTCAGAGTTGGTCACGGCAGTTTTGAAAGCAAAGGTCAGGCTACCGCCGAACCGACCCAAGGAGACGAGACCTCCTGATGTTAGTTTATACTCAGCTTTAACCCTCATTTCTTCAGCCGTTTCACCTGAAATAAAAGCAGGATATACACCGACAAACTGCCCGGGAGCCGGCGTGAAATCCAACACACGATCGATGCGCGTTGCTTCCGTATCCATCGAATCGGCAGCGATGGCATTTGTTCCTACAAAATCGCTGATCGGTAACACCGTGTTCGGGTTGATGCCCACATTGCTCAGTTTGTAGGACAATTGCCCTGATTCCGAAAAGCAATAGACATCCCCGGAAGAAACGTAATCTCCCGCATCGGTAATGAAAACGGCACCGCTTTCTGGGTCCGCGGTAATACCATAGGGCGTTTTCAGCAGTGTTCCATCCTGAATAAAAGCTTTCGTCTCTACTGTTTTCGATGAAAGATTGAACACGCCGATGGTACTTTCCTTGCTGGCTTCGTCGTAGCTGTAGAAATAAGCTTTGTCGCCGCAAAGGTCAAAATTGGTGACCGGGAAATCGTAGGTGGCAGCTACTGCGTCGGATTGGGTATCGATACTGACCCATTTCCCGGGCACTTCCTTGTAATCGCCACGCACCGAAACATAAACGTAGCCGTAATTATCGGCTTTGATTCGGCCTGGATTCTGACCGACAAAAATGCGCTTTTCTTCTGTAAACGTTTCAGTGGAAATCACCGAAACAGTGTTGTCGTAACTAAGATCGGAGCCATAGTCCAAACCACCCGAATTGCTCACATACAGCTTAAAGTTGGAAGCTGCGATGCCGTCGGGGTTGCGACCGACGCTAACAAATTCTTCGATTTCCAGGCTGGCGGTATCGATTCGGGCAACCGTTCCGTCGAAAGAGCAGACGTATGCTTTGTTCTCCCAGAAGGCGATGGATCGGGGCTGACGGGCTACAGTACCGTTGAAAAAAGGGATCTGCCTCAGCGACTTACCAGTACGGGCATCCAGCACTTCCACCTGGCTGGAGCCGTTCACCACCACATAAAGTTTGGAGCCGAAGCGCTGCAGGTTGTTTCCCGTATCACCGAGTTTCCGTCCGTTTTTGGTCTGGAAAAAATCGGCAGTCAAGGCTTTATCCGAAAAATCATAGACGCTCAGAGTGCTGTTGTTCAGGGAGTAATTGCCGTCGCATAAAATATACAATGCCCCTGTGCCCGTAACCTGATCGTTCTGACCGGGCACGATGGAAACCAGGTCATCGCAGGCGAACAGGAAGATGCCGGCCAACAAAACAAGGAGGAGATGCTTCACTTTTCCCATCATATTTTTAAAACTCAAAACGGACCGACACTCGAACCGTTCGGCCGGGCATGGGGAAATTCCGTACTATTTCATAATTCACATCGGCCAGGTTCTGGATTTCGCCCCGTATGACCACCTTGCCAAAAGCCCTTGAAAGGGCGTATTCAGCCGTAATGGACTGATCCAGGTAGCCAGGCAAATTGTTTTGTTCAATATTCTGGCCGGTCACGTAGCGATGGCCAGAATACAGGAGCGCGTAGCCAAATTTCAGTTCAGAAACCGAAAGCTGAAGTCTGCCCGATCCGTAAACCCTTGGTGCATAAGCAATTTGCTGGTTGTAGGTTTTCAAAGTGGGATCCGTCACATCCAGGGCCCGCTGATAGGAATGGTTCCAGGCAGCTAGCAACTCGGTGTGCTGACCGAATTTCCGGGTAGCTTCCAGGTTGAAGTCCACCCCGGAGATGTTGACCTTACCGAGATTCACCATGCTCCAGATGAACATGTTCCGCGTCGGGACGGCCATAATCTTGTCCGTGATGCGGTTGCTGAAAACATCGGCTGAAAGGTTGAATCCAAGGTGTAGGGCCTTACAAGGCAGCCCCAGGGTAATGCCTGCATCCAGCTGTTCACTGTTTTCAGGCTTCAGGGAGGTATTCCCGATGGCCGAATAATACAGGTCGTTGAAACTGGGTGCCCGGAAGGAGGATTTCCAGAAACCACGCAAGCGAACGTTCTCGCACGAACCGATGGGCTTTATGGACAGATTGAATGCCGGTGAAAGCCGCCCGATCGTTTTGGCAGAACTGCCTTTCAGGGTGGTTTCCCGTATGCCGGTTCCCAACACATTGGCGGTAGCCAGCATCCACTCGTTCGCATACTTGGCAGAAAGGTTGGTCAGCAAACTGTAGCGCGTCGGCTCCGAGAAATCTTTCAGATTGCAAGCCATATCGGCCACGGCGCCATCGGTGGCAAAGGCAAAAGAAAGTCCGGTGAGCGGCTTGTACAGAAAAGCAGCCGAAAGATAGGCTTCCTCCTGCCGGTAGGAATAATCTTCCTGACCGGATGAACCCAGGTAGTCCGGATTCAGGTAATGCTGGCGGGTCTGGTTGAGTTTAGCGTTCAGCTGCATCGAGACTTGTTTGCTCAAAGGCTGTTCGTAATGCGCCTGTGTAAAAGCGGAACGGTCCCAAAGGTGCTGCGAGGAGCTCGGGTTGTAGAGAATCACGGCGCCCGGCAAGCCGCGGTCGGATTCATAATAATACGTTTTGACTTCCAGTTCCCGGCCACCGCCGAACTGGCCGGTCAAAGACGACTCGACACGCAGGTTTTGTACGGCGTTGTTGGTTCTGGGTACGATGGTGAAATCGTTCGGACCGTTTCCATAATACAAACGGTAGTCGTAATCACCTTTCGCTTTTTGAGACATCACGGAAAGACTGACCGCCCAGTTTTTCGAAATATTGTACGCACCGAAAGCATTGAGTTCTTGTTGGGCAAAGGAACCGTACTTGAAAGCTATTTTTCCGTTTAGCCGCTCTTGCCCTTCAAAAACAGGTCGACGCGTGCGGATGGTCAGCACGCCGGAGGATGCGAATACCCGTGCAGGTTGGAAGATGCTATTGCCGTCGCCAATGCTAAGTGAAATCAGGTCAACGTTTTCGATGGAGAATCGGCTAAGGTCAGTCAGACCGGTCTGGCAGTCGGTCAATACGATGCCGTCGTAGGAAACCGCCGTATGCTGGGCCCCCATGCTGCGCACGGAAATGGTTTTCATACCACCCAGACCACCATAATCTTTGACCGTTACACCCGAAAAAAACTTCACGGCATCGCCCACCTGTTCTGCAGAAAGACCTTGCAGGTTTTTCCGGTCCATGATCTGGAAGGGACTGACGGCAAGATTGGCTGAAATCTTATCGGCAGAAAGCACGGTGACTTCTCCAATGCGGTAGGCTGGTATGGAATCGGATCCGGAAACGACTGAAACGATTTCAGGCGATGGCAGGTTTTTGGCAGAAAGCTCTTGAGCCAGCGCCAAAACGCATGCCAATGTCAGTTTAAGAAAAAAAACAAATCGCACCTTCATCACTCCTCGGTTTAGCCGATAGCATGCGGTTCAGGTTTTAAAACGGTTTTAATAGGTCTTGACCGAATTCGTAGCCCCTTCCGCGAAAGCTATTCAAACGTAAAACATGGCAGGTCTTCTGACTCGCTCCGGTTTTCGAGGCCTTCCCGTTCCGGCGTATAAATCGCTGTCGAACAGTGGCAAAAGTATTTCGGAAACCTTGCAATGGAGCTTACAGCAGCGGGACTGTTCCGGATTTTCACCGGATTCCCTTTTAATCACTACACCGAAAGGCTTCGTGAACCAATGCAAGGCAAAGGTACAAATTCAATCGCTTGAAATCAAATGGAATTTGTGATTCATTAAATTGCAATAAAATTATCAACTCGAAATAAAGTGTAAATTAATTGGATTTTATCATTTGAAAACGTACTTTTGGCATATTGTTACTCGTCGCGGTTTTACTTAATTAGTTGCCCGAATGTTGGATTTGAGAACGCTTATGGTTGCTCTAATCGTCATGTTTACGATTCAGGCAATTCTCTTAATGACCATAACTTTAACCATTAAAGCTTACCAAGGCTTGCGGTTATGGGCTATCGCTTGTATATTTCTCACCTTGTATTTATTTCTATTGTATTTTCGAAGAGAAGGTGTTTGGGATAGTTTTTTTATCATTACCACCAATCTGAGTGCCCTTTCCACATTCCTTTTCTTTTATTTCGGCACCAAAAATCTGCTGGATCTGCCAATTAAAACCTTAACGCCTTTCGTTCTTTCGGGTATTTACATGGTTTTAATAGTCTTTTTCACGTTCATTTCGGACCACTTAAACATTCGAATCATATTGTTTTCGATCATGATGGCTTTCATCCTGATCAAAATTGGCATCACGCTTATTGTATATCACAAGAAATCGTTTAGAACCTCTGTCCTGATTTTGGCGTCTCTATATCTTTTTTTAGGAACATTCTTTCTGTTCCGGACAATCAACACCATGTTTTATCCGCCCGAGAACGAGCTTCTTTTTCAAACCAACAGGATGCAAGCTATCACCTTATTAATCAGTATTTGTGTGGACTTTGTATGGTGCATGGCGGTCATCATGTTGGTCAATCAGAAATTATATGGCGAATTAAAAGATAAAACGGAGGAACTTAAATCTTCCAATGTAGATAAGGACAAGTTTTTCTCCATACTCGCTCACGATTTACGAGGTCCTTTGGCAACCATCGAAAGTATGATTGACCTGATGACCGACATCAAATACGACATTGATGCAAAACAACATCAAGCAATGACGCTGGCCATGAAAAAAACGGTCCATTCAACCAACATCCTTTTGGATAACTTATTGGATTGGGCCAGCATGCAAAGTGGTCTGAAAACCACTCAACGTGTTCAAACCACATACGAGCGATTGATGGTCCCAGTTTTGCCTGTTTTACTGGCTCAGGCTATCTACAAAAACATAACCATCTTAGACAAAATCCCTCCTGAAACACCCTTGACTGTCGATTCCAAAATGACTCAGCCCATTTTCAGAAACCTGGTGGCAAACGCCATCAAATTCACCCCAACCAACGGAAGCATTTTGTTGCAGGTGAACACCTCTGAAGATGGTAAAACACTATTCTCCATTTCGGACAACGGCATAGGCATGGACAAGCAGTTAATGGAAAATGTATTCAAAAAAGGCTCCATTGGAAGACGATTGGGTACGAATGGAGAAACCAGTACCGGTTTAGGCTTAATGATCTGCAAAGAATTCGTGGAAAAACACGGTGGCCAAATCTGGATCGAAAGCGAAGTGGGCAAAGGCAGCACGTTCTCGTTCTGCCTGGAATCATAAGCAATTCCGCTTTCTATCTCTTCTTGAATAGCTTCCCTTAATGCAATTTTCAAGAAATGTTTCATTTTTATACCAGTTGTGGCGCGTTATTCCGTAAACCAGCTATTCGTTTTAATGAATTGATATTTATCGAAGCGCCTTCTTCCAAATCAAAATCATCTTGTAAGCCTAGCCAGAATTTCGCAGAGTTCCCGAAATAAAAACTAAGCCTCAAAGCAGTATCTGCTGTAATCCTTCTTCTACCTTTGATTATTTGAGATACCCTTGTTTGCGGTATGTCAATATCCTTTGAAAGCCGGTATGCAGTAATATTTAATGGTGTCAGGAATTCGTCCAATAATACTTCTCCAGGGTGAATGTTTGCCAATTTTTCCATTTTTGTACCTATTTAGTGATAATCAATTATTTCTACTTCAAACGCATGGTTATTTTCCCATAAGAAAATAATTCTCCATTGATCATTAATTCTTATACTGTAGAAATCCTTGTAGTTGCCTGATAATTTCTCAAGTTTGTTTGAAGGCGGAATTCTTAAGTCACCTACATTCTGTGAGTTGTTCAGCATCCTTAATTTTCGTCTTCCAACTTGCTGAATTTCTAAAGGAACTCTTTTGACCCGTTCGCCATTCCATATTTTCTCAGTATCTTTTGATCCAAACGATATAATCATAGTATCTTATTGCGTTACTAACGTCAAAGGTAATTATTATATGGATTATTCAAAACTTTATGACCTGTTTTTTGAAAGTAAAGTTGGCAATGACAGCACGTTCTCGTTCTGCCTGGAACCGA
>Ga0209430_1000642_pt1 | contig 33211 bp, 30 predicted proteins | sample BarGraIncub1133A_FD_184504 | JGI IMG/M metagenome (GOLD analysis project Ga0209430, IMG submission 184504) | Arctic peat soil microbial communities from Barrow, Alaska - Barrow Graham LP Incubations 11-33A (SPAdes) (version 2) | ecosystem: Environmental > Terrestrial > Soil > Wetlands > Peat... | reverse complement strand
CGCCTTTTTTTATGTGTTCCATGCCTGCCAGCAAAGCTATCAGAACCTCTCGGCCTACATCCGATTCTCGCAGTTACCAGGTAACTGACGGGCCCCCCCTCGCTGGAACAGCCCGTCAGAATTCTTCAGCGTCACTATTTTTTCCCGTTCAGCATCTTTTTGGCCATGGCCAGGTTGTGGTAGGCAATCACTCGGATCTCTTTTGTGTGTGCATCATTAGGGCGCGTGTCAAGTCCGGCCAAAAAACGCTCCAGCTCCTTGCGGGCCGCAGCGGTCTTCTTATCCCGGAACGGCAGAGAGAGATCGACCCCTTTTACATCCCAGGCGGTGGGCGGCAGTACGGCAAAAGGAGCTATGTCCTCCAGTTTACGTTTTGCGGCCAGTGACGGCGGCTCCCAGAGCAGATTTGTGAAACGGATGCCCTTTTTCCCGGCCACCACGGTATAGCTTCCCTTGAACGGCTTGGTCACATCCTTGTCCTCAAAATAGCTCCACGTGGATTTTCCCACCTGGTCATGTGAATCATGGCAGCTGCCGCAACCGCGCGGCTTGCCGATAGCGTGGCTGAGCTTGTCCATCTGCACCCAGAGAATCGCTTTATTGCCGGACGGCAGGTCGTTGCGGGTGCCGACGATGATAAAGGCATCATTCACGTCGGTTACGGCACGGGCTACCTCAAAGGTGAGCGGCTCGCCGATCGTGGGGTTCCCCGGAATGGTGCGTTTCGGTATCGATCGGAACAGGAGACCGGAAGGACCCAATTCTGTCGTCTGGTTCATGACCGCCATCGGGTAGGGCTTTACCGGAATCCAGCGGCCCGAGGCGTTTTTAATGATCGTCGGCAGATCTCGGGTGCCGTAATACTCTTTATGTTTGCCGTACGGGGTTTCGACGCCAAGGGTATTCCCCTGACCCCAGAAGGTGTACTGGTAGGCGCCCGAAACGGTGACGTGGCAGGAGGTGCAGTCAACCATGCCATGGCTGGAGCTGCTCACTGCCTTGGCAATGGCGTCGTGACAGGTGGCACATGAACTGCGGGCATCGTCGGCAGCAAGGTGGCCGAACTGATGGTTGACGGGCTTGTGGCAATCAGTACACAGAAGACCGGATTTGGCATGGGTGTCCTGTGGCAGGTTGGCGGGGAAGGAGTATTCTCCCCGGACGTACCCGGCACCACGACGACGATCCATGGGACCTGCGTGACAGATGCTGGCGCGACCGCCACCGTAGCAACTCGGTGTGTCCGGCTGCCCGAAGGAGTGGCTGCCTTTGTTTGCCACCGGTTTGTAGTGACAGTCGTTGCAGCTGGCATGACACATGTTACAGGCACGATCAGAGGCGCTATTCTGGGCCTTCGTATAAGGAACCGATGTTTCAGATCTGATCTTCTCCTCGTTTTGTCCAAACCACATCCCGCAGTTCTGTGGCCCAGGCAGTTTCTCGGCCCAGCTGCGGTAAGCGCGCTGATGCTTCATCAGCCCCTTGGCCGAGCTGTTATACTCTTTGACTTGTTTGTTATGGCAACGGCCGCAGGTCTGTTCGGCCACCTTGGGGGAATAGGCCATGGTCTCGCGATCACGGTCATGCCATTGTATGCCGACAATCTTGGTAACTCCGGCCGCCTCGAGTTTTTTTGGGTCTCCCTTGGGAATCATGCTGTTCATCCCTGTCCCATTTGGTACGATCGGCTGCATGGCACCGGCGTCTTCACGGGAAATAGCCTGTCCCTTCAGCTTTTTGCCGGCTCCCACCAGAAAGGGACGGAGCAGTCCCGCATGGGCTTCCTTTATTTTCTGCGCCGCAGGATTCCCGTGATGACAGTCAACGCAGGTCGGCTTCCCCTGCATGCCGACTTCACGGTCTACCTGGGCCGGATCAAGATACATCGCTTCTGCCCCCAGCGCCTTCATCCTGGCCTTGTCCCCATGACAGGTGACACAGCTCGACCCGGCATCGAATCCCCAGGCCGCGGCACCTGTCAGCAGTACTATAACCGCCGTCATTACAGCTCTCATACGTTTTTCTCCCCTCCATCAACGTTTGTGTAACAAATCTGCTGCAACTATACCATGTTTTGTACCAGAGACAAATACGCAACGGAATGGGGCATGAATGGCGAGATAAATCAGTGAGTTTGTGATCGACCGGAAGAAAGTCATAGTGATTTATTGCGTTGAGACGTGACAACGTAGTCCGTCCACTCTAGCTCAGAATCCCTTTGGTGAAAATATCCATGTAATGCCGTATCAACACTTCATCGCGTTCGGGTGAATGATTGATAAATTCTTGTGTGGCTAACGAACTAAGGAAATAATAATTCACCATGCCGGCCATAGCCAGTACGGTATCTACCGGATTCAAGTCTTTTCTGAATTTATTTTGTGAGATGCCGTCTTCAATAATCCGGACCAGAATCTGAATGACTTTCCCTATCGCCGGTTGCACAATCAAGGGGAAAAAATGAGTGGGATTGGTTAGTTCGCTGGTGTAAAAGCGCAGTAGATACGGGTTGTTCCGATGTCTCACAATTATCCACCGGATGTATGCTTCGATTTTTGCCAACGGCTCCGTCGTTACGTTGTTGATTTCTTCAATGTGCCCGAAACTTGAGAACTGCTCTTTAAGTACCGAAGAATACAGTCCCTCCTTTCCCCCGAAATGATAAGAAATCATGGATATACTCACTCCCGCCGTCTTTGAGAGCTCCCTGATACTCACTCCGTTCAAACCCCGCTCGGCAAATAAACGTGTCGCAATAGAAATTATTTTATTCCTGAGTTCATTTTTATCCATGCCGATTTTATTAGCATACTCGCCGTTTAAATATCTAGATAATTAAAATACGCTTTTGAGATCTGTTACTCCGCTTACCGGATCTGTATACAATAAAAAATTGCATCAGACTTACCGTAATGGTATAAGTATTCAAACGAACGTTCGATCTTTGGCGGACCTGAAATCACACACTGTATGTACCCTGTATATCTACGCCAATAACCAAGGCGAACTTGAATGGTAATAGAAAGGATTATTAAATGTCGAAACTGCATGAAAGAATCAGAAGGACCAGCCTTCACGCAAAAATCAAGAAAGTAGAAGATGTACTCCCCCTGTTTAAAAACGGCATGAATCTTGGCTGGTCGGGGTTCACCCCAGCCGGCTACCCCAAGGTTGTTCCCACCGCGTTAGCAGACTATGTGGAGAAAAACAATCTGCAGGGGAAATTGAAATTCAATCTCTTTATCGGCGCATCCGTTGGAGTCGAGACCGAAGACCGTTGGGCATCGCTCGATATGATCGACCGCCGCTGGCCGTATCAGACCGGAAAAAATATTCAGGCCGGTATCAATGAAGGGCGTATCCGGATGGGTGACCGCCATCTCTCCATGTTTGCGCAGGATCTGGGGTACGGTTTTTATACCAAAGACAATGGCGGCCGGCTTGATATTGCCATCATCGAATGTTCAGCCATCACCGAGAACGGCGGACTGGTCCTGACCGCCTCCTGTGGTGCGGTTCCGGAAATTGTGCAGATTGCCGACAAGATCATCATCGAACTGAACACCGCGCTCCCCAACTTCGAAGGACTCCACGACATCATCGAGCCGATCAACCCGCCCAATCGCAAGCCATACCTCATCAGTCGCGTCGATGACCGGGCCGGTTCCCCCTACGTCCAGATTGACACCGATAAAATTGTCGCCATTATCGAATCAAAAATGCCGGATAATGGACGCTCTTTCAGTGGTCAGGACGACACTTCCGAGGCAATTGCCAACAACATCATCGATTTTTTTCAGTTTGAAGTTAAAAACGGCCGGTTACCTAAAAACCTGCTGCCGCTCCAGTCCGGCGTCGGCTCTATCGCCAATGCGGTTATTGGCGGTCTGGCAAACGGCCCCTTCAGCGGCCTGAATGTATGGACCGAGGTGCTGCAGGACACGATGCTCGATTTCCTTGATTCCGGAAAACTCGACTTTGCTTCCACGGTTTCCCTCTCCTTCTCCGTAGAAGGGTTTAAGCGTTTCTATGGCAACTGGGACAAGTACAGTAGCAAGGTGATCATGCGGCCGCTCTCGATCGCCAATCATCCCGAACCGATCCGGCGGCTTGGCTGCATCGCCATGAACACTCCGGTTGAGTTCGATATCTATGCCCATGCCAACTCAACCCTGGTGGGCGGTACCCGGATGATCAACGGCATCGGCGGCTCCGGGGACTTCCTGCGCAACGCCTACCTTTCCATTATGCATACTCCATCGGCGCGGCCATCCAAGACCGACCCGACCGGGATCACCTGTGTGGTTCCGCATGTGCCGCACGTTGACCATACCGAACACGACCTGGATGTGCTCGTCACCGAGCAGGGGCTTGCCGATCTGCGCGGCCTTGATCCAAAGACCCGCGCCCAGCTCATTATCGACAAGTGTGCCCACCCCGATTACAAACCGATCCTCCAGGAATACCTCGATATGGCAATAAAGGATTGCCTGGCCAGAAAGGCGGGGCATGAACCGCAGCTTCTTGATCGGGTGTTCAAGATGCAGGTCAATCTGGCAAAGAACGGCACCATGAAAATCGCTGACTGGGAAATTTAGCCATTTTAGATAGCAATGGAGCAACTCATGAAAGGTAAGAAGTTTTATCAGGTTTTGTATTTTCAAGTGTTGGCAGCGATAGTGGTCGGCGTATTGCTGGGGTATTTCTATCCGGGCATAGGCACCTCCATGAAACCCCTGGGGGACGGCTTTATAAAACTGATCAAGATGATCATAGCCCCGATAATCTTCTGCACGGTCGTAACCGGCATCGCCGGTATGGAGGACATGAAGAAGGTAGGGCGCGTCGGGGCTAAATCTCTCCTCTATTTTGAGATTGTCAGCTCCATATCACTGGTTATCGGCCTTGCCGTCGTTACGTTGGTCCAGCCGGGAGCCGGTTTCAATGCCGATGTGACCACGCTGGACACGAAGGGATTGGCCTCTTTTACGACCGGAGCCAAGTCGCTTAGTACCACCGATTTTTTCATGAATATCATCCCTACCAGCGTTGTCGATGCCTTTGCAAAAGGTGATATCCTTCAGGTCCTCTTCTTCTCGTTACTCTTCGGTTTTGCGCTGTCAGCCCTCGGTGAAAAGGGGAAACCGATCGCCAAATTTATCGATGAGGTTTCCCAGATCATGTTCGGGATCGTGGGAACCATCATGAAAGCGGCACCGATCGGCGCCTTTGGTGCGATGGCATTCACCATCGGCAAGTTCGGCATCGGTTCTCTTGCCAAACTCGGTCTGCTCATGGGGAGTTTTTATCTGACCTGCCTCATCTTCATCGTTGTTGTACTCGGCAGTATCAGCAAGCTGTGCGGTTTCAATATTTTCAAGTTTATCTATTACATCAAGGAAGAACTGCTGATCGTTCTGGGAACCTCATCTTCTGAGTCGGTGCTGCCGCGGATGATGATCAAGATGGAGAAACTCGGCTGCACCAAGTCGGTGGTCGGTCTGGTCATCCCCACCGGCTACTCCTTCAACCTGGATGGGACTTCCATTTACCTGACCATGGCAGCGATCTTTGTCGCCCAGGCGACCAATACCCCTCTAACCATGACCCAGACCATAACCATACTCGCTATCCTCATGCTTACCTCCAAGGGAGCGGCGGCCGTTACCGGTGGTGGTTTTATCACCCTGGCGGCCACTTTTGCGGCCGTTCCCACCATTCCGTTGGCCGGCCTGGCCCTCATTCTCGGCATTGACCGGTTTATGTCGGAGGCCCGCGCCCTCACCAATCTGATTGGTAATGGGGTAGCAACCGTAGTTGTCTCCCGATGGGAAAATGAATTGGATTCACGGAAGTTACAGAGTGTACTTAATAACGAAGCCGAATTAGAAGTTGAAATGCCGGAGCTGGAGGAAGAGCCTTTTCCCGTACTGGATTAGCCCGGTTACTGGAAGTTCGCTGATAATAAAGGCGGCATATGTTGTAAAGAATAAGGCCCCGAAACGGGGCCTTATTTATTGAGAAAACAGTCAAATGAGACTGGCGTAGGACACAAACAGTTGCGGCAAGCTGTCAATCCTGTTCTGGCTTTGCCACGTAAAAATCAGGGTAGAGCGTATGAGCGCACTCCATGCAGAGGCCATGGCTGAAGGAAACATCGGTGTGCTTTTTGAGGTAGGTATCAATCTGGCTCCAGTATCCCTGGTCATCGCGTACCTGCTTGCATGATGAGCAGATTGGGAGCAGGTCGCTGAGCGTTTTGACTTCAGCCATGGCTTTGCGAAGCTCGCTGATCAGCAGTTCATTGGATAGCTGGACAGTACAACGTTCCTCCACTTCGCGGGTTAGTTCTCTATTGAGGCGTTGCAGTTCCTCCTCTCGTTCAGTCAAAAGGTCTCTCTGGCGCTTCAACTCCAGATGGTTCCTGACCCGTAATCTGACCAGAGAGGGGTTGAAGGGTTTGATAATATAGTCGTCCGCCCCCAACTCCAGACCTTCGGATTCGCACTCTGCCTCTCCCATGGCGGTTATGAACAGGATCGGCACATTCCTGAACGCACGGTTTTGTTTGATGATGCGGAATACCTCGTACCCGTCCATTACCGGCATAAGGATGTCGAGCAGAATAAGATCAGGTGGGTGCCTGGAGATGATCTCCAGTGCTTCCTGCCCACTATTGGCCATGGCAACCCGATATTCGTCCTCTAGCAGGCTGCTCAGCATCGCTACGCTGAGCGGCTCATCGTCGACAATCAGAATTGTTTGGGCTCCGTCTGTTTGTTTCATGGGTTGCTCCTTGCGCGTGCCGGAAAAATATCAAACAACATACAACCACTCGAAAATGCAGCCGGAATTCCTCGCGGTTTCAACTGAAGATCAGTGCTTCTTGCTTCGGTTTCTGCCATTCCGGAGATGGTGCCCGTGGGGATGACCCAAAACATGCCTAGGTGGACGGGGCCGGTGAAGCCGGCATAATGGTCAGCTGCAGCTCCTGTGACCCAGTTCCGAATGGGGCGAAAACATACGTCTGTGGCAGGGTTGCGGAATCGGGGTCGCGCTTGCAGAACACCAGTCCCAGGTGGGTGGACAGCTTCTCAACAACACAATCCTCTGATTCGTCCCCGTCAAAGGTCACGAGCTGTTTGCCGTTGCGGGCCAACAGGCGTTCATAGGTATAGATCTCCGCCTTGGAAAGCCCGCAGGCGATGGTAATGCTGCGGCCGGCAGATGCGGCGCTAACTGTTTCCGCCCCTTGGATGCGGGTGGAGGATGAAGTCAGCAGGCCCATTGGTTCCAGGATGTCATGCGCCAGTTTACAGGGGGGCGCCGACATGATGCTGATGCTCCTGACTGTAGAGGGGGGCGCGGCGGGCTCCGGGGCGGCAGCTGGAGCTGTGTCCGGGAGTGTTGTTGTCGTCTGCTGACCGGTTTGTGGCCTTGCTTCACGCGCTATGCTGCTGTTTTTGCCATCTCTGGCTGCCAGCGGAATGCGCAGGCGTTGCCCCACCTTGAGTCCTTTCGGCGATGTAATGCCGTTCAGGCGCATTATCTCGGGAATAAGCTGTTCGGCAGCCTGGTTGGACAGCCCGTACTGTTTCATCAGGATCAGAAAAAGGTGCTCTCCCGGTTGGACCAGATGGATGCTTTCACGGCCGGATTCGACGTTTCGAGGGGCGGCTGCAGTCGGGACGTGGCGTTTGCGCTGCGCTGGTTTGGATGCCAAGGGTGGGGCGATTCTGCGCAGTTCCCTAAGGTCAATCTCTGTCGAGGCGGGTGGGGATGGCTGCGGGTGGTACTGCGGCTTTTCGTTTGCGCCGCCATGACGCAACTCTTTAAGGTCTATATCGAATTCACCCTGGGCTGCTGTGACCGGCCCCGGCCTCATCATAATTACCGCCAGCATGAACGCTGCTGTTGTTCTGGCCAGCCCCATCTCTTCCGCTCCTTGGCTACATCAATCGTATTTGCACAGTTAGTATGCAGATGTCAGTTTTAATTAGTGCAATATACCATCAATTATCACTTTTCAGGTGGAGAAAATAGGTTTTTTCAGGCGGGAGCCTAACAGAGCCTCTCTTCAGAAAAACCGGACGAAGTATACTCATTGGAGACTGGACCGCCTGATTGTTGCAGGCAGCATCCTGTTAGCGTGTGGCCTGTTCCAACAGTGTCGCCAGCATTTCCACTCGTAGCATCTCGATTCCCTGTCGTAGGCCATACGCCAGCGGTGCCCCGAGGATGGCAGCGATCTCCAGTTGCCGCCCCTCTTCACGGTCGATCTGCATGGAGGGCTTGTATTCACCCATGTTGTCGGTGAACTCCAGCATGGCGTCGGCGTACCCTTCGGCAATCGGCCTGGAAAGACCCTGGGCGTTGGCGCCGGCGATCACCTCCAGCATGATTTCGCGCACGAGTTTTCGGCAGGCATCCTTCGCTAAAAGCATGTTGACCGGCTGTTGCAGCAGGGCAGACAGGCCGTTGAAGGGGATGTTCCAGACCAGCTTCTCCCAACGGCTCCGCTTCAGGTCATCAGTTGCGCGGCAATCCACCCCGGCTTTGATAAACATGGCCACCAGGCGATCGACCCGTCCCCGGTCACAGAGCTGATATTCGCCCAGCACGATCCGCCCTTCACCGAGGTGATGCACCTCGCCCGGTTCGCCACGATTGGAACAGAGAAAGGCCACGCCACCAATGATGCGTTTTTCACCGAACAGCTCCGCCAGCGCCTCTTCATTGCCAAGGCCATTCTGCAGGGTCAAAATCTGCGTCGACTCACCTACCAGCGGCCCTATCAGCTCCTGATAGCGATGGTTGGCAAAAGTCTTCAGCCCCACCACCACCAGATCGACCGGCCCTATTTCCGCTGGGTCACGGTATCCCTGGACGTGAGGCAGGGTAAAATCGCCATTGACGGAAAAAATTCTGAGGCCGCGCTTAGTAATCCCGTCGTAGTCACGCCGCAACAGGAAATGGACATCCTCACCGCTTCTCTGCAGCAGCGCCCCGTAATAGAGCCCCAATGCTCCGGCTCCAACAATTGCAATCCGCATGAATGATACCTCGTGTCTTTGCTTGATCTGCATTACGTCAGTGATACCGTACCATACCTTAACCAAAAATATCTACACCGCCGCCTTGTTATGGATTTCCCGATGGGGCGGCACATACTGTGTGGGTCAGTACATAATAAAACTACTTGACGACGTGAAATAGTCCATCTACAGTGGCTCCTCAATAAAGGGGAGTAGCTATCAGCCGGAGACATGGCTGACCCCATGCCCGTCAACACGGTCGCAAGACTCGGGCAGGGAACGATATCCATCGCAAGCAAGACCTTTATCCAGAGCGCAATCCGCCGTGGGTAAAGGTCTTTTTTATGTGCCCAATTACCTGACGTGCTACATAAAAAGCAATAAAGGAGGCAGTGCTAATGGAGTGGTTGACCGATCCGCAGGTCTGGATGGCGCTGGTTACGCTTACCGCGTTGGAAATTGTACTCGGCATTGACAACATCATCTTTATCTCGATCCAGGCGGGTAAACTCCCCGTCCATCAGCAGGAAAAAGCCAGACTTCTGGGGCTCGGGCTGGCGATGTTTATCCGCATCGCCCTCCTGTTCTCTCTTACCAAGTTGATGGGGCTCACCGCACCGCTCTTTTCGGTGTCGGGCAATGACATTTCCGGGCGCGATCTGATCCTTCTCTCCGGGGGGCTGTTTCTGATTTGGAAAAGTACCATGGAAATCCATAGTAAGCTCGAAGGAGAGGAAGGCGACACTGCCATCCATACAGGAATATCTTTTAGTGGTATTATTATCCAGATTCTCCTGCTGGACATTGTGTTTTCTCTCGACTCGATCATTACCGCTCTGGGGATGGCGAGCCAGCTCGCCGTCATGGTCACGGCGGTGGTTGTTGCGGTCGGCTTTATGATGCTCTTCTCGGGCAAAATCAGCGCATTTGTCGAGCGCCATCCGACCGTCAAGATGCTGGCGCTCAGTTTTCTGTTCCTGATCGGCGTGGCCCTGATCGGCGACGGTCTTGATATGCACATCCCCAAGGGGTACCTCTATTTCGCCATGGCCTTTTCGGTAATGGTTGAGATGCTCAACCTGAGACTCAGGCGTGGTACGCCGGTCAAGCTCCATCAGCCATTTCTGACCGATACCACCGAATCCAGGTAAGCAGAATTCGCGTGGTAACGAAACGGCTTTCTGTCCACATGATACGAATGGGCGGGAAGAAAATTGATGTACAGTAAAGGGGGCAGCGATGCTTAAAAACAAGTTCATTCTCGCTCTGATACTCGTATCAGTGCTCTTTCCGCTTATTTCGTATGTTCTTACTTTTTATGCCGATTGGCTCTTTTTCGTTGAGACCGGCTACTCATCGGTGTTCACGACGATATTGTGTGCAAAAACAGGGGTGGGGCTGTTCTTCGGAACGCTTCTGTTTGTCGTTACCATGATCAATATTTTGTATGCGAACAGGGCGAACTTCCCCTACAGCGGCATTTTTATCGTGGGGAGTGGCAACTTCCAGGTGAACAGGGACGAAGCGGTTTGCCTTGTAAAACCGCTGGCCATGCTGATCTGCTTTGTCCTGGCGCTTTTTGCCGGTAATTGGGGCGCCATGCAGTGGGAAGAGGTGCTGCTCTTTACAAACGGGGTGAACGTCGGAACCGTTGATCCGGTTATCGGGAAGGATATCGGCTTCTACCTGTTCAGCCTGCCGTTCTGGGAACTGCTCAAAGGCTTTACCGGCTTCATGCTGCTGGCAACCACCGTCATGCTCGGGGCGGTGTACTTTGTGCGCGGCGGCATCGTGCTGACGGAGCGGGGTGCGACAATCAACGGGAAGGTCCGTCACCATCTGGCGGTTCTGGTCGGGCTCTTCGCCTGTGTGATCGCTGCCGGTTTCTATCTGGACAGCTTCCGGTTGCTGCTCTCAGGCAACGGCACCTTTTCCGGTGCAGGGTATGCCGATGTCAACTCCCGTCTGCTGACCTATCGCGTCCTGACGTTTTTGACACCACTGGCGGGGTGCGTGCTGGCGGTCGGAATCTGGAAGGGCGCCTGGCGCCTGGCGCTGCTGCCGCCGGTTGTTGTCGTTGCCCTGTATGTAATCGGCATCGGAGTGTATCCGGGGCTGCTCCAGAAATTCAAGGTTGCGCCCAACGAATTGGCCCTGGAAACGCCATATATAGAGAGTAACATTACATTTACCCGTTTCGGCTATGATCTGGACAAGATTGAAACCGTACCCTTCGATGTTGACACCAAACTTTCCGCCGCTGATATAGCCAACAATGATGCCACCATCAAAAACATCCGCCTCTGGGATCATGCCCCGCTGCTCAAGACGTACAGTCAGCTGCAGCAGATCAGAACCTATTACAAGTTTTTCGACGTGGATAATGACCGCTATATGGTGAACGGGCAGTACACGCAGGTTATGCTCTCGCCGCGTGAACTCTCCTATGCAGACCTCCCCAGTAAAAACTGGATCAACGAGCGCCTGATTTTCACCCACGGCAACGGCATCACTTTCGGTCCGGTCAGCCGGATCAGCAAGGAGGGGCTCCCGGAGTTCTTTGTCAAGGATATCCCTGCTGTCAGTCTGGCCGACATCAAGGTGACCAGGCCCGAAATCTATTACGGTGAGTTGTCCAACGACTATGTTGTCGTAAAGACCAGGGTACCGGAATTCAGCTATCCGACCGCTACCGGCAATATCAACACAACCTACGCCGGCAAAGGCGGGGTCCAAATCGACTCACTGCTGAAAAAGGCGCTGTTCGCGGCCACATTCAGGACAGAAAAGATTCTGCTTTCTTCAGATATCACTGCGGAGAGTCGTATCCTCTATAACCGCAACATCAACGAGCGGGTCAGAACGATAGCCCCCTTCCTTCGTTTTGACGGCGATCCCTACATGGTGGTGGACGAGAAAGGGCGGCTCAAATGGATCATCGATGCCTATACCTTCTCGGACCGTCTTCCTTATTCGAAGCCGCTCAGAGGTGGCATCAACTACATGAGAAACTCGGTCAAGGCGGTTGTGGATGCTTATGACGGCACCCTCAGCTTTTATATGAGCGACCCGAATGATGTTCTGGTGAAGGTCTATGCCCGGATGTTTCCGGGGCTCTTCAAGCCGATGACGGCCATGCCTGACGATCTGCGCAAGCATGTCCGCTACCCGCATCAGTTTCTGCAGCTACAGGCCGCCATGTTTGCCGCCTATCACATGACCGACCCGAAGGTCTTCTACAACAAGGAGAATCTCTGGGAAATCCCTGCCCTCGGCGACAAGCCGATGGAGCCGTACTATACGATCATGAAGCTGCCGGGTGAAAAGGTGGAGGAGTATATCCTGCTGCTACCGTTCACTCCCTCAAAGCGGGATAACCTGTCAGCCTGGCTGACGGCCCGTTGTGACGGGGCAAATTACGGGAAAATCCGCGCCTACACATTTCCGCGTGACAGGTTGATCTATGGCCCGAAGCAGATAGATGCACGCATCAATCAGGATTCATTTATATCCCAACAGCTGACGCTCTGGAACCAGCGCGGTTCGGAGGTTATCCGGGGGAGCCTGCTCGTGATCCCGATCGAAAAGTCTCTGCTCTACGTTCAGCCGCTCTTTCTTGCTGCCGATAAAGCGGGCCTTCCCGAACTAAAACGCGTGATCGTTGCCTTTGGCGATCAGGTGGTCATGGAGGAAAACCTGGAACTGGCCCTGCAGCGCCTCTTCGGTGGTAAAAAATCTCCCGCTACCGTTACCGCCGGGGCGGTCACGGGGGATTCGAAAGCATCATCATCAGTGCTGGCCAAAGAAGCGATGAGTATCTATGAGAAGGCGACCAATCTGCAGCGCCAGGGGAACTGGGCAGGGTACGGCGATGAATTGCGCAAGTTGGAGCAGGTTCTGAAGCGGATGGCGCAGTAGTCAGTAAATAATTTAAATCAAAGCGGTTTCAATACCCTCGTCAGTACGGGCAGGATGGCTTACTACATGAAAATCACCTTGTTGACCCATTTCAAAGAGTTCGATAAACGATCCAATACCGGTCGTCTGGTCGTTGACGTCCTGGGGAGCGCTGCAGAGCAGGTTCGCTGGGACAGGATGAATCCGCCGGCCACGTTGCTCGAAGAAATTGAGGGTGGAGGGGTGGCGCTGATTTATCCCGGCTCCATGGATGAAGCGGGAGATGATTTGACCGACATACATCAGGTTATCCTGATTGATGGTACCTGGCATGAAGCCCGCAAAATCCACCAGAGGAGCCCCTATCTGCAGAAGATCCGCCGGATCTGTCTGCAAACTGGTGAAAAATCAGTGTATAACCTCAGGAAAAACCAGAAGGAATCCGGTCTGTGTACGGCCGAATGTGTGATTGAAGTACTGCGTCTGTCAGGGGACGTTGCTGAAGCAGAGCGGCTGCGGGAACGGTTCCTGGCGTTCATCAGGCCGCCGGGAGTCATGCGTGGTGGGGTGCAGGGGCATTAGCGGTTAAAACGGCAGATTTGTTAAATCCCTTAAGCTCTCCCCGGAGAGCTGTTTAATTTGCTCCGAATCACCGCCAATTCTATAAGTGACATCCAGCCCCCGTAACAGCACGATTTACTCCCCCTCAAAAAACCAATACTCCGAGTTGTTTTGCCTTGTTCATTAAAGACTTTTCCTGTACGTCATTTGGTGCAATTGATTGTTGAAAAAACAATTGTCGCCAAATAAGGGAAAAAATAATGGAAATTGGGATGGTAGAAAGATAGCAAGCAGCGTCCCTTAAGCTCCCTTAAGCTCCTTTAGTAAAAATACACCAGCAGAGTAAAAAAGTATGATCAGCCTTCGGACACACGTCATTCATAACTGTATAGGGGAGGTCAGTATGTCGAACTGTAGTTCCATGCGAAGTTTTGTACTTTTAGTTGCTATATCTATTTTGTTAATAAAGCCAGCTTTAGCTATGCAAAACTTAACAATTACTGCAAAAACTGAGAGCAATTGCGACATAACATTAACAGCAACAGCTGTATTCGATACATGTGAGTACATTAACTATGGTTGTCCCTGTGGGAATCAAACTGGCTCTATACAGCTATACAGAGATCAATATGACGAAGTTTTATGTCTAAAAACCATCAATAGTGGCGGTAGCTGTATAGCAACTATAAAAAGTGGAAAGTATAGTGGCACACATGAATTTTATGCTGATTTGAGTGGTGATTGTCTCGAAAGTTTTGCAGGCCCTAAAGTCATCAACTTTGATAGTCAGTCATGCTGTGATTTAACCGTCAATCTTGACGTCAGTCCAAGCGTGATCAATTCGGATGCCGGGGGGGAGGCCTCGCTGGCTGGGAGCGTATCCTCAACAAAGCCCTTCACATGGACTCTGACCACCCCAAAAGAAACCCTAACCGGGAGCGGCAGTTTGCCAGCATTTAGCTGGGACGGGACTCTCACAAATGGCGAGTTAGCTCCTTCTGGTTTCTATTCTGTCACCTTCAGTGCCCATACGGACGACGGAACATGTAGTGATTCGAAATCCGTTCAAATTGAGGTCATTAGAAATAAATCCTGCTCCATGAACATGCCGGCCAATTCATCGGTAAATGCTGCGACCGGGAACCTCACAGACATGCAGCCCCTTTTCTCGGCAAAAGGAGTGTTTCCAGTTGACATTTCCCTATCCTATGCAAGCAGGCACTCAATGAGTGGTTCGCCGCTGGGTAAGGGGTGGACGCATAGCCTCGACATTACGCTCAAAGAGAACACCGACGGTTCTGTCCTTATTAGAGAAGCTACAGCCGAAAGGCTCTATGCTCTTTCTGGAAGTATCTATACCTCTCGAACGCAAGATTTTTCATCACTTGTTAAAAACGTAGACGGATCGTTCACCCTCACAGAATTGCAGGGTGAGATATCTTCCTTCAATAGCAGTGGGAGAATCGTTACCAAGACTGACCACAACGGAAACAACCTTATCTTCACTTACTCCGGTGCCAATCTGACTGAGGTAAATGATGCGGCGCGTACTTTAGTCTCCTTCATCTACAATGAAACCGGTAACGTCTCCGAGATACTAGACTCCGCTGGTAACCAATATACCTTCGGATATGAGATTGACCTCCTGACAAGTCGCACAAACCCAGACGGTGGAACTTGGAGATATACGTACAACAGCGATGGTTACATGGAGACAAAGATAGACCCCGAGGCGAACCTAATCACCTATGTATATCAGTCGAAACGTCTCACCTCCACCACTGACCCGACTGGTAAAGTACGGAACTACACCTACCCGCCGGATACAACCTCGGTCCGCTCCACTACCTTCACCGAAAAAGACGGTGGCATATGGACTTACACCTATAACACCACAACTGGAACCCTGACGAGCAAGACCGATCCGGTGGGAAACACCATCAGCTATACCTACGATGTGAATAGAAACATGCTCTCCATGACCGAACCGCTGATCGGCACGACCAGCTATACCTATGATGTAAATAACAACATGACCTCAAACACTGACCCGCTTGGCAACGTTACCTCCTATACTTACAGCAGCCGGAACCAAGTATTGACCTCCGTCGGACCGCAGGGTACCACAAGCAATATTTATGACTCCAACGGTAATCTCCTCACTACTACCGACTCGGTTGGGGCAACCACTACGTATGAGTACAACGCACACGGAAACGTGACAAAGATCACCAACGCTCTGAACCAGGCTATCACTATGACCTACAGTTCCGTCGGGCTTCTTGCCTCAACCACCGACCCGCTTGGCAACGTCGTCTTGTTCACCTACGATACCAACGGCAATTTGCAAACCAGTACCAATGCAGCTAATAAGATGACTAGCTACACTTACGACAGCATGAACCGGCTCATAACCGTCACTGACCCGCTGAACAACATCACAACCTATGGTTACGACAAACTAGGTAACCGGACCAGCGTCACAGACGCCAACGGCGCCGTCACTACTTACAAATACAACTATCATGGACAATTGACGGAATCTAAGGATGCCCTTGGCACCACCACCTACAGTTACGGACCCACCGGATGCCCGAGCTGCGGCGGCGGTGCGGACAAGCTGACCAAGCCTGACCGACGCCAAAGGTCAGGCCACGTCCTGGCAGTACGACCTGCTGGGCCGGCCGACTCGTGAGGCCGATCCGCTCGGCAAGGTAACCGTCTACGCCTACGATGAAGCCGGCAATCTGAAAACCATGAACGATGCCAACAACGCCGTCATCAGCTATAGCTACGACAAGCTCAGACGCCTAACCGACAAGACCTACCCCGTAGCTACCAGTGAAAGCTACACCTACGATACGGCCGGTCACATGCAGACTGCCGCTAACCAGGATATCAGCTATTCGTACTCCTATGACGCCGCCAATCGTATTACGTCGGTCAGCGATAACCGTGGCTACAACATCAGTTACCTGTACGACCAGCTGGGCAATCGGACAACGATGACCTTTCAACCCGGCAGCCTAGACGAACGCGTTACTAGCTACAGCTACGACACAGGCAACCGGATTCAGTCCATTACCACTCCCGCCGGACTCTTCAGCTACGGTTATGATCTGCTTAACCGCAGAACATCACTTACTTACCCCAATCATATCGTCGCTTCATATGCCTACGACGCCGCCAGCCGACTCACCGGCATTGGATACAACGGAATACACCCGGTTTATACGGTCACGTATCCAACAATCGACAAAGTCGGCAACCGGATGGCAAAGAACGATGGAACACCTGTCACCTATAGTTATGACCTTGTGTATCGGCTCTTAAACAGCTCGGCCGGTGAGACCTTTACCTACGATGCGGTTGGCAACCGGCTCTCGGATGCGGCCAAACTGTATGCCTACAACGCAGGGAATCAACTGCTCTCAGCCGGAGCGGTAAGTTTTGGTTATGATAACAACGGCAACACAACGGTCAGAAACCAGTGGAATTACACCTGGGACCCGGCAGGACGAATGACGTCGGCAACCGATGGGGCAACCCTGGTCAGCTTCCGCTATGACCCATTCGGCCGCCGCATCGGCAAAACCGCCAACGGCGTAACAACGACCTATATCTACGACAATGCCGATATCATAGCCAGCGTTACGAATGGCGAGGTAATCACCTTCGTCCACGGACTCGATACCGATGAACATTTGGCGCTGGTTCGGGCGGGGCAACCATTTTTCTATCATTCAGACGGATTAGGAAGTATAACCCGCATTACCGACCCAGAGCAGGCCGTAGTTGCGAGTTACAGCTACGATTCTTTCGGAAATGTTACCGTGACAGACACGCTTGGCCTCGATCAGCTATACACGTACACGGGAAGAGAGTGGGATAAGGAAACCGGGCTCTACTTCTACCGTGCAAGGTACTATGATCCGATGGATGGGAGGTTTATCCAAAAAGATCCAATCGGGTTTAGGGGTGGGATGAATCTCTACTCGTACACTGACCAAAATCCCGTCAACTTTACTGACCCCACCGGCCTAGTAAAGTGGAATGGAAATATGGCGGGGGGCAGTTATGGGTTTCGTGGTTTTTCGGGTGGAACCTTCACATTTGACCTAGTCTCTGAATGTGTGAACGGTAAGAGGGCTATTATAACAGTCAATGCAAAAGGAGCTGGTTCTGGCTTTGGATTGCCTAACGCAACTTCAAGTGGAATTTCCTTTGATGATGGTCTCTCTTTCTTGAATCCTTCAGGTTTTGTGGGAACTTTCAGTATGACAGGGGCTAATTTTGGTGCTGCAGTTGTCTTTGGTTATACAGGGGTTCAACTAGGGAACAATTTAAGCGATGTAAGTTCGCTGCCTAGTATGAGCATTGGTTTTGATGCATCAATTGGTGGGTTCAAGGGACAATCAACTTTAAAGTCAGTAAGTTATTTAAAGTGTGATTGCAAATAGGAATGCATATGCTCTCTATTTTACTTGTATTGATAGTAATTTATAATATTGCGTATATTTTTTTAGTGTTACGGTTAAGACAAAACCATGACAAGCTATATATTGAACTTGAATCACCCGCCATAATTCCAGTATCTATACGCAAGTTTTCCAAAGTTATTGAGTTTATTTTTAAAATACAGTTTTTGAGATTAAATGATTATGTATTAACTTTGCTTTGCCTAATTTGCGGTGCATCGTTTCTTGCCACTGTATTGCTAATGTTTGTATACATGTTTTTAAAGTAATGGGGGAAATGAGCACAATCAGCCCAGAACTGAATCAAACAAAAAACGCCGTGATCCCGGATAATACTGGGCTTCACAATGGGGCTAGGGGACGTTGCTTGCTAATTAGCTATTGCCATATTTTCAAGCTCATGCTAACTTTCGCACATGCCACGTCAGCCACGACTTAACATACCTAACGTCCTGCATCACGTCATTGTTCGCGGAATCGAAAGACGCGATATTTTTGCCGATGACGCTGACAAAGAACGTTTCGTTGGTCGTCTTTCAGCACTCCTTACAAAAGGTTCCACCAAATGCTTCGCCTGGTCGCTGATGTCGAATCATTTTCACCTTTTGCTTATGCCAACAACTGTTTCACTTTCAGAAACCATGCGCCGCCTGCTCACAGGCTATGCCGTCTATTTCAACCACAAATATCAGCGCTCCGGACATCTTTTCCAGAACCGCTACAAGTCAATTCTCTGCGAGGAAGAACCGTACTTTCTTGAACTAGTCCGCTATATCCACCTGAATCCGCTGCGAGCCGGACTGGTCCCGGATATGGCTGGTCTTGATCACTACCACTGGAGCGGTCATGCCGTTCTGCTTGGCAATCGGACAATGGAGGGACAGGAGGGAGACGAAGTACTGGCGCGTTTTGGCAAGAGCAAAACAGGTGCCTTGGGTGGATATCGGCAGTTCGTTGCTGACGGGATTGCCGCAGGTCGCCGGGAAGATCTGATTGGCGGCGGACTTAAGCGAAGTCAGTCAGGTTGTGAGGAGAGCAGGGAGATTGATGCATACGATGAGCGGATACTTGGAAGTGGTGGGTTTGTTGAAACATTGACTCAAGGTGACAACCTGCGAGTAGAGAAAAAATCGCCACTTTCCCTTGCCGCCCTTCTTCAAAATGTTTGCGAGATTACCGGAGTGGATACTGAGGCGATAATACGGCCCGGCAAGGAAAGAACAACAGCCAGGGCAAGAGCCATCTTCTGTTGTCTTGCCGTGCGAGAATACGGCTATACCGGTAAAGAAGCCGGTTCGCTAACAGGCCTCGGCTCAGCCGGTGTTTCTATTGCAGTGCAGCGGGGCGAGAAGTTGATGAAAAGTGAGCAGTCAATAAGGGAAAAGATAATGGAAATTGGGATGATAGAAAGATAGCAAGCAACGTCCCCATAAAAACTATAACGATAAAGGCGACCATTCGGTCGCCTTTATTCATGCTTTAAATTTATTTTCGGTACCGGCGATCAGACGCTTGATGTTCTCAGAATGCCGCACAATAACTATCAGGGCTATTATAAACGTTACCGTGGTGAGCGTTCTGCTCCCTCCCCGGAAAAACACCGCGAGTGGCATGGCGGCTGCCGCCGTGATCGATGCGAGTGAAACATACCGCCAGAAAAACATCACAACGGCAAACAGTGCGATCGCAATCGCAACCGCCAGAGGGGCCAACGCCAGAAAAACTCCCAACGCGGTAGCCACGCCCTTGCCACCCTTGAATTTGAGAAAAACAGAAAAAACATGACCGCAAAAAGCGGCCAGACCAACCCAGGCGGCGAATTCAGGCGGGAGAGTGCTGTATTTAACCAACAGCACCGGAAGCAGCCCCTTCAGGCAGTCACCGATCAGCGTAATAATGCCAACCTTGCGGCCGACGGTCCGGTACAGATTGGTCGCGCCGATGTTTCCGCTCCCCTCCTTGCGGACATCTACCCCGTATGCTTTCCCGAGCAGAAGCCCGGTCGGGATCGAGCCGGTCAGGTAGGCCGCCACGATAACGATAACCAGCGCCACAGTGGTTGTATCGTACCCTGTCACAGTTTATATCCCTGCCACGGCCTTGTTGGCATCGGCAACGAATGAGCTGTTCGGGAATTCGCGGATAAGCTGGCCAAGAACTTCGCGTCCTTTCTCTTTCTGACCATCCTTCAAATATGCTTTACCCAGATAATACAACACTTCATCGCGCCGCGCCGAGTCGGCAAACATTTTGAGTGATTCTTCTAAACGGGCTATGGCAGCTTTATAGGCATCGGTCTTCAGGTAAAAACGGCCAACATACAGTTCGTACTGCAGCTGTTTGTCACGGCACTCACGCAACTTTTCCTGCACCTCTGCCCGTTGGGCCCCATCCGGGTAGAGTTTAAGGTAGGAATCGAAGGTTGTTACCGCGTTCTTCACCGGTGTTTGGTCGGTGTCGATGCTGTGGATCTGGTTAAAATTGCTCATCCCCTGCCGGTACAGCGCAAATGCGGCTTGCGGGTGTTTGGGATGCAGTTTCCGGAAATCCTCATACGCTGCAGCCGCTTCGATATAGTCACTGTTCAGGAAGTAGGCGTCTGCGATGTTAAGTTCGGCCTTTGTCGTAAGTTCCGGGGACTGATATGTATCCTTCACCTTTTTCCACTGGGCGATGGCACTTTCATATTTTCCGTCCTGATAGAACTTTTCACCCTCTGCATAGAGTACATCCGCCGATTTGTTTACCTGCGGGGTGGCACATCCCTGGAAAAGAGCTGAAACAAGAATAAACGAAGCGATCAGTTTTGTAGCTGTTTTCATACGAATCCTTTTTGAAAAGATGGCATTACACGATTCCCGTGCCGCGTTGGTCTGCCAGCAGCCGGCTGATTATGTCATGATTAAGCCATATAGCCGGTGCTGCCGGGTTCCAGGAGCTATGCAGCATCAGCCGGCCGGTGGCAAGGAACACTATTCTTGACAGTTCTGCGCAGACCAGCTGTTTCTGATCACTGTGCATCTCCATTAGTTCGGCAGAACTGGCCAGCATCAGCTCGGCCTGTTCGCGGGTATTGTGCTGCGGCCATGTTGCAAAGTCAACAATCCGTTCCAGAACCGGTGAGGAAAGATAGTTGTCAGCACGCTCCAGTAGACCGGCTACGGTTTCCCCTTCTTTTAGCATGGCCTGACAGCGACGTTCAAGAGGAGCGGCAACCTGCTCGCCGGCTTCAAGGCGAATAGCTCTCAGAAGGGGGTAGAGTGATATTTCGACACCGAGAAAAAGTGCGCTGGAATTGGTCTGGATTTCCGGACAGTTGTAAACAGTCGCAGGGACCCCTTTGGCGGTGGCCTCGGAAGCGATCTCTTCAAGCCGTTTCTTGGCGAAACCTTGCACATACGGTGTATAGGACTGCCAGCGATACTGGCCGTTTACCAGTACTTCGGTGCCGTGGTAGCCGTACGCGGAGTAACGGACCCGGGCACCGGCGTCGGTATTTCTCTTGCGAAGGGCTGCGGTGCCTTCAATCAGATAGCGATAGGTATCAGCTGTTACTTCGTTGAAACTAACGTCGCAGAGCTGCCCAAGAGGGCTGTCCCAGAAAACGTTTGATGCCAGATACTTGTCACCGGTGCCTTTGAAGATCCGGTTCAGCAGCGGCATGAATACGCGGGCACGCGGAATGCCGCCCGCCATGGAATGAGCAAGGAGGATGTTGGCATTTGCCGGTATACGCGTGATCAGTTCTGCCTCAAGCTGCGTCAGGCGAGAGCATAACCGTGCGGTTCCCGCTGCACGCGCCTTTTCGATACTCCCTTCGATAAAACTGATAGTGGCAAAATCATCAGGGCGGGCTTTTTTTAGCTGTTCAGCCACGGAAGGGGTGCCGTCGACACTCTCCATGTCAAAGCCGGCTTCCAGTGGGATATTTATGATCGTCCCGCCCAGGAGCGCTTCTGCTCCGGCCAGCTCTTCAGCGTTAAGCGGCCTCAACGACCCGTCACTGTCTCTGCGCCCGACCGTTGTGCCAATCACGGTCATGCCGATCCGTTTTGCTTCATCAACCAGGCCGTTGGCATAGCCGCGTCCAAATAGCTCCCCTACCAACACCAACACGTCACCAGCTTTGTATCCAGCCGGATCAGGCAGCTGCTGTAGTGGTTTGTATACCGTCATGCAATCCCCCAGATTCGATAAAATAAGTCATCTATTTAGCATAAATCACCCCGTCATGTGAACATAAAAAGCTGCAGTGACATAAGGGCTGATTCGTGCTAGTCTTAAACAAATTTTCGGGAGAACCCATTACGTGAATAACGACCTGATTCTTCTCGGCCACGGTAGCGGCGGCCGGCTTTCACACCAGCTGCTCGATGAGCTTATCATACCGATTGTCAGCGGTATACCGTCTGCGGGACAGAATGATGCTGCCCTGCTGGATACCGTCCCTGGGCGGATAGCGTACACGACCGATTCATTTGTCGTTGATCCGATTTTTTTTCCGGGCGGAACCATCGGAAGTCTGGCTGTGCATGGCACTGTCAATGATCTGGCAATGATGGGTGCCCGGCCACTCTGGTTGAGCGTCGGGTTGATCATTGAAGAGGGGTTCAGCAAAGCGGATTTGAAGACCATTCTGGAGGATATGCGTGGTGCAGCTGATGCGGCCGGTGTGAAGATCGTTACCGGAGATACCAAGGTCGTGCCGCGCGGCAAGGCTGACAAGATATTTATCACGACCTCCGGGGTTGGCGCGGTTGAACATACGGTGCCGATTCATGGTGCCAACGCGCAGCCGGGAGATGTCATTATTATCAACGGTACGATAGGTGATCACGGAATCGCCGTCATGGCGGGGCGTGAAGAGCTTGAGGTCGGAACGGAAATAAAAAGCGATTCAGCGGCGTTACATGGCCTGGTTGCCGATCTTCTCGCGGAAGTCGGCACTGCTCTTCACGTGCTGCGCGATCCGACCCGGGGCGGTGTGGCAACCACCATCAAGGAAATAGCCCAGCAGTCAGGCGTATCAATCACACTGCGGGAAGAGTCGCTGCCGGTCACAGCTGCCGTGCGGGGGGTCTGTTCAATTTTGGGCCTTGATCCGCTGTTTGTGGCAAACGAGGGCAAGCTTTTGGCGTTTGTGTCAGCTGATGCCGCAGAAGCCGCTCTGGCCGTGATCAGAAAACACCCGCTTGGGGCCGGCGCCGCTCTCATCGGCACGGTTGAGGCCGGACCGGCCGGTCGGGTACAGATGGAGACCGTAATTGGCGGCATGAGGTCGGTCGATATGCTCTCCGGGGAACAGTTGCCGAGGATCTGCTGAGATGGCGAAGGAAAAAACACCGGTAACCGCTGCCGTTCGCGCACTGCGTGCCGAAAAGGTTGTGTTTAGCGATCACCTCTACGCCTATGAGGACAAAGGGGGAACGGCGGTATCCTCTCATGAGCTCGGAGTTGACGAGCACGCCGTCATAAAAACGCTGGTGATGGAGGATGAAGACCGCACGCCACTGATTGTGCTGATGCACGGTGACATGCAGGTTTCGACCAAAGAGCTGGCGCGTGTGATCGGGGTAAAACATGTTTCACCCTGTAGCGCGGATGTGGCGCAGAAGCAGAGCGGCTATTTGGTAGGGGGAACCTCGCCATTCGGGATGCGTCACCCGCTGCCGGTGTATATGGAAAGCAGCATCGCGAGCCTGCCAAAGATCTACATCAACGGTGGTAAACGGGGCTATCTGGTTGGGGTGGCACCGGATGATCTTATCAGGGTACTGGAACCGCATCTTGTCACAGTCGGTATCCGATAGTACGTTACAACTATCCTGTTTATTAAGGATAGGAAAGGGGGATGGAATGATCAGAAAAGCGCAGATTGCGGATGTAAAGGATATTCAGAAGCTGCTGATGATTTTTGCCAGCCGGGGGGATATGCTTTCCCGTTCGCTGTCGGAGCTATACGAGTCGGTGCGCGATTTTTATGTGGTTGAAGAGGGTGGTGTTCTTCTGGGCGTCGCTGCACTGCATATCGTGTGGGATGATCTGGCCGAGGTGCGCTCGGTTGCGGTGTTGGAGGATGCCGGTCGCAAGGGAATCGGCGGTCGTCTGGTGGAAGCGTGCATTTCTGAGGCTCGTGAAATCGGGTTGAAACGAATCTTCTGCCTGACTTACAAGCCTACTTTCTTTGCTAAGCACGGTTTTCGTTTGGTGGATAAAGCCGAATTGCCGCATAAAGTCTGGGGTGACTGTATAAAATGCCCGAAATTCCCGGATTGTGACGAAAACGCAATGATACTAGACCTCTGAAATGCGAAAGGGCGGCCATGATAGCCGCCCTTTCGCATTTTGTGCGTCAGCAGGTCGTGTAGTGACAAATAGCCATGGAAGCTGAAGTCGTTATCAGATGTGGAGCATGACGCGCTGACCCGTCTCATTAGCGATGCCCATGTCGTGGCCACGCTGGCAGAGGGTCTGCAGAGTCATGGAGCTGAACAGAGTATTAAGCAGTGCGTTTGCTTCTGCCCAGACGCTTTCGGTGACGCACTTCCCTTCAAAGGGGCATTCATTCTTGCGGCGGCATTTCTTTGGCGTTGCTCCGATGCAGTCAACCAATAGCACATCCTGCTCGGTGGCATTGAGTATATCAAGAACAGTAATTTCATCCGGTTTGCGTGACAGCGCATATCCACCTTGCGGACCACGCTTGCTTTTCAGGAGGCCGGCACGCTTCAGATTCTGGAAAATCTGTTCAAGGTAACGGGGCGAAATCTGCTGGCGCCGGGAGATATCCTGAATCTGGACAGGCTCAGGTCCGCAGTTATAGGCGATGTCGAACATGGCTCGCAGACCGTATCTGCTTTTCGTGGAGAGGCGCATAGAGTTACTCCAGTTAGTAAGTTATAAATTATTTTCTGCGTTTGTTTTGCATAAAATCAGTTGGTTACGCACTATTCTGTGCGTCATGATTAGGATGAAATGAGGGAAATCATTACGGAATCAGGTCGTGGTTGTCAAGGAAATAAACGGTCAGGCGGCGTCATTCCATGAGGTGAATTTAAAATTATGATGAGTAGTACGCTAAATGGTGTATTTTCATTTTTTTAGTACGATAGCAATCGTTTCTGCGATTTTTTTGCGGGAATTATTTCGTGAACGCATGTGTCCCGACTTGTCAGGGGCGGGCAGTTCGGGCGACGGTTGCAGCAATCACCACCGCTGCTCCGGCCTTTTTCAGCTCTTTGGCACATTCATCCATCGTACTGCCGGTTGTCATGACATCATCAAGCAGCAATATCCGTTTACCCGCAACATGGTCAGGGCGGTTGACCGTAAAAGCCCCCTTTACATTCAACCGTCGCTCTGCTGCCGAGAGTTCGATTTGAGGTTCCGTCGGCCTGGTCCTGACAAGAGCATCCGTCAGCATCGGAAGCGAGAGTTGGTGTGAAATTACTCTTCCGAGGAGTACCGCCTGATTAAAGCCGCGCTTACGAAGGCGGGAGCGATGCAATGGCACAGGAACGATGAGGTGCGGATCGTGATCGGTCAAAAATCCGCTCATCCCCTCCAGGGTCAGGAGCGCCAGCGGATACCGCAGGTGCGTGTGCTGATTGTACTTGAAAGAATGGATCAGGTCGCGTATGGGCCCTTCATAGAGAAAGTGGGCCCTGGCAGAATTAAAATGTGGCGTATGGGTCAGACACGTGCCGCAACGATGGTCACCCCCTGCTCCGCTAAAAGGAATCCCACAGAGAGGGCAGAGCGGTGATGAAACGAGCGGCAAACGATCACGGCAGGTTGGGCAGATATGGAGTGTGCCGGCATTCGGGATGTAGGAATGACAGATGTGACAGATCGGCGGAAGAATGACGTCAAGCAGCGCATGGAAGAACGGCTTGACTGAAAACATCAAAACCCCATATCAGTGTTGACTACCAGCACATGCAGATCGGTAAAACGCGGCTTGCGATCTATAACCGTGGTTACGCGGCAGAGCCGCTCCGGTGAGTTGCAATCGCTGCAAAAGCCGGTGGAGGCGCAAGGGGTTTTGAAATTGAGCCGTTTTGCATTGGGTGGTGTCGCCCAGCCCTTAACCCGTTCGATGGCCTCCTGAATGGTACCATCCACCAGTTTGTTGCGCCCGGCGACGACGATCACCCGGCGCGGACCGAAGAGCATCGCCCCGACTCGGTTGCCGGTGGCATCGATATTAACCAGTTCTCCGTTCAGGGTCAGCGCGTTGCAACCGGACAGAAACAGGTCGCAGGTCAGTTGCCGGCGCATGATAGCGAGTCTTTCATCGCGTGACAGGGCTGGATTGCCATGGTTGAGAATTTCTTTGCCCTCCTCCCGCAACAGCTGCTCTACCCCCAGGGAAACAATCGACATGGAACCGCCAAAGCCGACCGTAACGGAATCTGCCGCACCGGCGATGATGTACTCTGCTGCGGCCTGCTGGGTGGCACAGTACAGGGCGGTGAAGCCGTTCTTTTCGAGCGCCGTTACCGCTTTCCGGCACTTCTGTTCATGTGTCCAGTAGACAAGCTCTTCCATCATTCCCATGTCCGCTTACCTCGCTACTTTGACGGACTTGACGATGACGGGAGTATCAGGGATGTTCTGAAACATCATGTTTACGCTACTCGTTTTTACCGATACGATTTTGTCAACGACATCCATTCCTCCAACCACCTTTCCGAAGACCGCATAGCCGGCTCCGTCGGGATTGGGGCGGTTAAGCATGTTGTTGTTCGCGACATTTATGAAAAATTGCGAGGTGGCGCTGTCGGGGGCTGACGTTCTTGCCATGGCGACTGTGCCTCGATCGTTTTTTAGGCCATTGGCGGCCTCATTCTTGATAGGGGCACCCGTCGGTTTCTGCTTGCGATCGGCGGTAAAACCACCCCCCTGAACCATGAAGCCGGGAATTACGCGGTGGAATACCGTGCCGGTATAAAATCCGCTTTTGGTATAGTCAAGAAAGTTTTTGACGCTGACCGGAGCCTCTTTCTCAAAAAGCTCGATCTTGACGTTTCCAAGGCTGGTTTCTATCGTGACGACCGGGTTCTTCTTTCCTTCTGCGCAGGCGATTCCGACCATGAGGCAGATCAGCGCAACGGCTCTCAACATTTTTTTAATCATGATACCCTCCAGATAATTTGTCCCTTGATTATGCTGTACTATACGACAGACATCCCGTGAAATCAATCTCGGCCCGTGCACTCCCGTACCAGTTCAGCCAGGCATGAAATGAAAGCAGGAGAACTGTTGAGCGCTTCGGTGCGGCGGAAATCGACAATACCGAGTGCTGTGGCTTCATCACGGTACTGGATGTCGATCTCGTAGAGTGTTTCGATGTGATCCGACACGAACGAGAGCGGCACCATCAGCAGCTGTTTGCAGCCGGATGCTGCCAGTTCGGCAATTTTTGCTTCGGTGGACGGTTCCAGCCACTTGACCGGGCCGGCGCGTGACTGAAACGCCAGATGGTGAGAAATGCCGCCAAAATGCTCCATGGTCACGCGTACGGTAGTCTGAATATGTTCAAGATAGGGATCGCCGGAATCGATGAATGATTGCGGCAGGCCGTGGGCCGAGAAGAGCAGCTGCACGCTGCTGCGCTCCGGGAAACCGGCCAGTCCCCGTTCTATCTTTTCCGCCAGTGCGGCAATATAGGCGGGGTGATTATAGAACTGGCGAATGTAGGAGACGCTGAATGGAGTCGCAGATCCTTTCAGCTCGCGCTCCAGTTCATTGATGCTGGAACCTACTGTGGCGCGGGAATAATGCGGATAAAGCGAGAGGGCGATAACCTTGGTGATGCCTTCACGGGCGATGGCGGCCAGCGCCTCGGCACTGTCCGGTTTCGAGTAGCGCATGGCCACAAAACAGCGATAGCCGTCACCCAGAACCGTTTCCAGTTCGGCGGCCTGCTGCTCGGTCAGTTCGCGAATCGGTGATCTGCCGCCAATCTTTCGATAGTATTCCATGACTTTCTGCGAGCGGCGGCGCGCAATGAAGCGGGCGGCGAACGGCTGCAAAAAAGCCGGCCCGATACGGATGATGTCACGGTCGGAAAAAAGGTTGTACAGAAACGGTTCGATGGCAGGCAGCGAATCAGCCCCCCCCATCTGGAGCAGCAGCACAGCGGTTTTTTCAGGCATATCTCACGCCCGGATCATGGTCAGGAGCATCTTGAATGGCTTCACCGCTTTCAGTTCATGAGGAATATTGGCCGGCATGATAATTATCTGTCCGGCGACCACCGTTTGCGTTTCCCCATTGATAACCACGTCCGCTTCGCCATCAACGACCTGAACAACGGCGTCAAACGGTGCGGTATGCTCGCTCAACCCCTGGCCGGCGCCGAAAGAAAACATCGTCAGTGTTCCGATTTTCTTGTCGATCAGCGTCTTGCTGACAACCGAACCATCCTGATAGGAGACAAGCTCACTCATTGTCAGTGCTTTACCGATTAATTCCATAAAAGCCCCTGTCTTCATAAAAGTTTACAAGTTTAATGTCTGTCTGTACTTAATACTATCGCATCGGCATAAAAAAACAAAGGCGGAAAACCGAAGTTTTCCGCCAATGCCGTAACGGGTGAATATTTTTAGTGCTACAGGGTGCAGCTGTACGGCTTAGTACATTCCGCCGCCCATGCCACCCATGCCGCCCATACCACCAGGCATTCCGCCACCCATGCCGCCAGCACCGCCATCATCTTTCGGCTTTTCGGCAATCAGTGCTTCGGTCGTCAGCATCAAGCCAGCGATTGAAGCTGCATTCTGAAGTGCGCTGCGGGAAACTTTGGTCGGGTCGATGATGCCTGCTTTGATCATGTCGACATATTCATCATTAGCGGCATCGTATCCAAAGGCATCTTTGCCGTTCTTGACCTTGTCAACTACGATCGAAGCATCGATCCCTGCATTTTCTGCGATCTGGCGGATCGGAGCTTCAAGGGAAGCTTTGATCACGGTCACGCCGAACTGCTGCTCGCTGACCAGTTTGAGGCCATCAAGTGCAGTCATGGCGCGGATATAAGCTACGCCGCCTCCAGGGACGATGCCCTCGTCAACAGCTGCTCTGGTTGCGTGCAGTGCATCTTCAACGCGGGCTTTCTTCTCTTTCATTTCAACTTCAGTTGCTGCGCCGACTTTGATAACGGCTACGCCGCCAACAAGTTTGGCCAGACGCTCCTGAAGTTTTTCCTTGTCATAGTCGCTGGAGGATTCTTCAGCCTGGGCGCGGAGCATCTTGACGCGACCCTGGATAGCCTCTTCCTTGCCATTGCCGTCGATGATGGTGGTGTTGTCTTTATCGATGGTGATGCGCTTGGCCTGGCCGAGCATTTCAATGGTGGTCTGGTCGAGTTTGAAGCCGACTTCTTCAGAAATGACCTGGCCACCGGTCAGGATGGCGATATCTTCAAGCATGGCTTTACGGCGATCGCCGAAGCCTGGTGCTTTAACGGCACAGACATTCAGGACGCCGCGCAGTTTGTTGACAACCAGAGTAGCCAGAGCTTCGCCATCAATGTCTTCAGCGATGATCAATAGTGGACGGCCTGATTTTGCGCTTGTCTCCAGAACCGGAAGGAGGTCCTTCATGTTGGAGATTTTTTTGTCGTGGATCAGGATCATGGCGTTTTCGATGGAGCATTCCATACGCTCCGGATCGGTAACGAAGTAAGGGGAAAGATAACCACGGTCGAACTGCATACCCTCAACAGTTTCAAGGCTTGTTTCCATCGCCTTGGCTTCCTCAACAGTGATGACGCCTTCTTTGCCGACTTTTTCCATCGCTTCGGCAATGATGTCGCCGATGGTTTTGTCGTTGTTGGCGGAGATTGTGCCAACCTGGGCGATTTCCTTGTGATCCTTGATCGGCTTGGAGATTTTCTTCAGTTCGTCAACGATAGCTTCTACAGCCTTGTCGATGCCGCGCTTGATTTCCATCGGGTTGTGACCTGCTGCAACCAGCTTGGAACCCTGCTTGTAAATGGCCTGGGCCAGAACGGTTGCAGTAGTGGTGCCGTCACCGGCAACGTCGGAAGTTTTTGAAGCGACTTCCTTGACCAGCTGTGCGCCCATGTTTTCAAACTTGTCTTCCAGTTCGATCTCTTTAGCAACGGTTACGCCGTCTTTTGTGATCAGCGGTGAACCGTAGGATTTGTCGATAACAACGTTGCGGCCTTTCGGTCCGAGGGTTACTTTAACGGTGTCGGCGAGGATGTTAACGCCTTTCAGGATTGCGTTACGGCCGTCCTGGTCAAACTTGATGATCTTTGCACCCATTCGTGTATTCCTCCGTGTATGATATGTTTTTGTAGGGGCGATTCTTGCCTCCGCCCTATTCTGGAATTATTCTACAACAGCCAGGATGTCGTCTTCACGCATCATCAGGTAGTCGTTGCCATCAACTTTAACTTCGGTTCCGGCATATTTGCCGAACAGTACGAGATCGCCGACTTTGACATCCAGCGGCAGTACTTTGCCGTCTTCAGTTTTCTTGCCGTTGCCGACAGCTACAATTTCGCCGCGCTGTGGTTTTTCTTTAGCGGTCTCAGGGATGAAAAGGCCTCCGGCAGTTTTTGTTTCTTCTTCTACCCTCTTAACGATGATGCGGTCCTGAAGTGGTCGTAAATTCATGTGTACTTCTCCTTTCTATCCTCGTGTGGTGGTGTGGTAACGTTTAAATTAGCACTCGCAACTATTGAGTGCTAATACTCACGGAATATAAACAGCGCTCTTTCAAAAATCAAGGGGCAACTGAATTTTTTTGTGACACGGCAGAGCGCTGCTCCGAATGTGCCAAGTGGAAAGCTATTCTCTTACCGGCCAGCCGGTCTCGAAACCGGGTGGAAAGAAATTTTCTTTTGTGCGGTTGTAATAGCCGAACTGCAGGCGCGGGAACTCTTTTTTCAGGCGCTGCAGCAACCGGTACATGCCGATACCCTTCCCCTGCACCCCCATTTCTCGGTTGTAGTACTCCGGGTCGATCGACAGATTACGCATCTGGATCATATCGATATTTGTTTCGGCGACAAATTTAACCAGAGCCTCAACTTCCTCCGGGGCATCCGATACGCCGGGGGAAACAAGGTAGTTGATCGAGGTAAAACGCCCGGCCTGCTTGGCTATCTTCACCGAACTGATCACATCGTTAAACAGGTATCCCTTGGGGCGGTAATAGCGGTTGTAGGTCTCTTCGCGCACCGAATTCATCGAGAAACGAAACGAATCCATCCCGGCGTCGCAGAGTAGCTGCACCCGATCGGGGATAGAACCGTTCGAGTTGAAATTGACTGTGCCGCGCGAGCTCCCTTTTTTCATCCGCAGGGTCGCTTCGGCAATCGTGTCGGCCTGCAGGATAGGATCACCCTCGCACCCCTGCCCATAGGATACTATTGACTGTTCCGCCTGCTCCAGGTGGGGGAGGGCGAGCTCGCACAGCTCATCCGGTGTCGGGACGAAGCTGATCCGGTCATGATTGGACGGGCAGCATTCCGATGCCTGCAGGCTGATGCAGCCAAGGCAGGCGGAGTTGCAGATCGGCGAGGTCGGCAGCGGCGCTTCCCAACGGCGATAGAACAGGTTCTTGGCGGCAAAACAGTGATAGTCGACGGCGCAACGTGACAACTGCTCCAGCAGGCGGTTGTCCGGCATCTGCTTCAGCATCTCCCTGACCAGCGGGTCGAGGGTGCGATCATCATAATTGACCGGGTTCCAGTTGCTGTTATTGTCCACTTTGGTGGCGGCAACAACGAAACAGTCGCGATCCTCATCCCACCCTACGGCGGTATACGACCAGAGCGGCAGCAGCTCGGTCTTGTGTGAGTAGTCGCAGGCAGGCAGCAGGGTGCGCAGATAGCCGGGGGCCATGAAGGCGGAAACGGCCTGGATCCGCTGGCTTCGCTTTCCTTCCCGCAGGGTGTCGACCGTGATGAAGGCTTTCTTGCGGGGGTCCCAGGCAATGGGGGGCATGGCCGGCATGGTGAAGAGCCTGCTATCCTCGGGGAGCGGTATCAGTTCGATGTTCTCCGGCAGGGTCGGTACAGTACCGTTCATTCCGGCCATGCAGAGTTCGGGGTGGTCGAAGATGTTTCCTTTATGATCGGCATACAGCATTTTTGGCAGGCGTCGCGACACGTCGATGCTCCTGATAAATAGTTAATTGATTTCCGGTTTTTGCATACAGCCCAGAGTCTTGACAGACTACCGCTATAATTTTTCATGTCAAGGGGGAATGTTTTGTGGTTGCATCCATAATCAATATACAGAAGAATATGGAGCAACTACAGTGGAGGAATTTTCTATGGGCAGTATCTCAGCAGCGCTTCTTATTATCATAACAGCCGCTTCAACCGGTTTCGCCGCCTCGTCACCGCCATCGATAGAACGTCTGAAACAACTCAATACGGCCCGATACGCCGGTGTAACGCCGGTTCAATGGGGAGAAAACATTCCGGGTGTGCGCACGCGGCTGGACACAAAGGACAAGGTCATTGCCTTGACTCTCGATGCCTGCGGCAGCGCCAAGGGAAAGGGTGTTGATTCCCGGCTGATGGCGTTTTTAATCACCAATAAGATCCCGGCCACGCTTTTTATCAATGGGCGCTGGATTGATGCCAACCCTGAACTGTTCCGGCAGCTGGCCGCCAACCCGCTCTTTGAGATCGGCAACCACGGTATCCGTCACAAACCCGCCTCGGTTACCGGGCGGTCCGTATACGGCATTGCCGGGACGCGGAATGTCGCCGAAGTGGTCGAGGAGATCGAGCTGAATGCCCGCAAGATTGAAGCGATCAGCGGTGTACGGCCGACTCTGTTTCGCTCCGGCACCGCCTATTATGACGAGATTGCGGTGCAGATAGCGCAGGAACTCGGGCACGAGGTTGCCGGCTATTCGCTGCTGGGAGATGCCGGGGCAACGTGGAGTGCCGCCCAGGTCAAAGCGACGCTACTGAAAGCTGCCCCCGGTGATATTGTCCTGCTGCATATGAATCACCCCGAAGCGGGGACAGGGGCGGGGATCATTGCGGCGGTGCCGGAGCTGCTACGGCGTGGTTTCCGCTTTGTCAGGATGTCCGACTATCCGTTGAAATAAACGTGGGTTTGCCGATACCTGTCTAACGCATTGTTCCTAACAGAATTGATGGCACGGTCATGAAACAAACGGGGTGACAGCATACTGCTGTCACCCCGTTGCACATCAGAATTTCTGTTGTGCTGTTGTGCG
>Ga0209430_1000640_pt1 | contig 33402 bp, 32 predicted proteins | sample BarGraIncub1133A_FD_184504 | JGI IMG/M metagenome (GOLD analysis project Ga0209430, IMG submission 184504) | Arctic peat soil microbial communities from Barrow, Alaska - Barrow Graham LP Incubations 11-33A (SPAdes) (version 2) | ecosystem: Environmental > Terrestrial > Soil > Wetlands > Peat... | reverse complement strand
CGGCACCTGGGTCTATAATTCCGGGAATTGCGGCACATTGGCGATGCAAAGCTATGATGGTACTCAAGTACCACAAACCACTCTCAATAAATTTACGAATGAGACAAACACCTTGCCCTACATCAGCAGTCGTAATAACTATCGGCTCGAAGCCTATCAACGATTGGATTTAGGAGTTAACTTCCATAAGCAGTTAAAGCACGGGATACGCACCTGGAACATCAGCGTATATAATGCTTACAACCAGATGAATCCTTTTCTGGTAAATGTCACAAAAGAGAATGTTATTGACCCAACAAAGGGCGTTTCAGCAACAGGAGCATATACAACCACAATCAGTCATCTCACTCAGACTACAATTTTCCCTATTATCCCCTCTGTTAGTTATTCCTACAAATTTTAAAATATTGTTATGAAATCAATCAAACTATTTCTTTGCATTTCAATAAGCCTTATTGCTTTTGCTTCCTGCCAAAAAAACATTGAATTTAATGACGAAATATCAAAACCGATGGTGGTGGTACATAGCTTTATTACCCCGGATTCCGTGGTCACTGCCAGTGTTTCACTGAGTCGCTTTTTTTTAAACGATACGGTGAGTTTTCAAAGCATAAATAATGCCGATGTGGCTGTTATCGTAAATGGCACATTAAAAGAAAAATTGAGCCTGATAGGCAATGGTCAATATCAGGGTACTTATAGACCGGCAATTGACGATACAGTGAAATTGGTGGTGAAAGTTCCCTCTATGAACGAAGTGAGCTCCCAAACCAGTTTCTGTAAACCTACGGTAATTAATTCGGTGGACACCACAAAAATAAGTCAAGATTCTTATTATTCTTCTACAACAACTGACACACTTGCATTAGTTAGCGACTTTAAAATTAATTACACATTAAAGTTTACAGATAATGGAAATGAAAAAAATTATTACAAATTAGTAGTTCACAGTAAGGAGCATAAATATCAATTTATTTATGGTCATATTATTGATCAGGTTAGTGATAGATATTTTTCTGATCTTACTGATGTAAATAATTCAACAACCAATCCAATTACAGGAATAATTACAGGTGAAAATACAAACACGAATTCTGGCAACAAATACAATGTGTTTTCCGACGACCTTTTTAATGGCAAAACCTATTCACTCTCTTTTGATGTCTATTATGGGCTTTATACAAGGTATCCTTCTAACCAATATAATATAGATGGAGATAGACCCGAAAAAATAGAAGTTTTCGTTAGCCTTCAAAGTATCAGCAAAGATTATTATTCCTATTTGAAATCACGTAGTGCAAGCGGAGGTGATGATTTCTTCTCTGAACCCGTTCAGATTACAAATAATATAGTTGGAGGAATTGGTTTCTTTGGAAGCTATACATCAAGTAATGTTGTGAGATTTGATTTGAAATAATTCATGTTTTTTGTCCCTCGCTCCCTTGGAAATTACCGAATTTCACATCAAATGGAGCTGCACAGTTGATAAATGAAAAACAGATGTTTTTTTTATTTAATGTCGGACAAATGTCGGGCAAATCGATCTCATATAAGCAAAAACCCCTCAAAATCAACCGATTAAGAGGGGTTTTCTGTACCCAGACCCGGGATCGAACCGGGATGGAAGTGAATCCACTGGTGTTTGAGACCAGCGCGTCTACCAATTCCGCCATCTGGGCGAACAGCGGGTGCAAAAGTACAATCTTTTTTGGAAATTGCAAGGAGGTGGAAGGGATTTTGTTGGTTTTACAGCTTTTAACCGAATGAAATTGGAGGGATAGGTTTTTTCGTTTACTTTTGCTCCACTTGAAAATTAAAGTAAACCAAAAATAGCATGAAGAAACTTTCAATCCTGGTCGTCCTGATACTTTCAACAATCGGAGCCGCGCAGGCGCAACTGCGGTTTGGCGTCAAAGCGGGAGCCAATGCCACAAGTCTTTTCAACATTTCGTCTGTTGTGGATGACCATTCACCAGCGGTGAATTTTCAAATTGGTGGAATCATGCAGTATGATTTCTGGATTTTCACCTTGCAACCAGAGTTGAACCTGGTGCGGAAAACAGTTAAGCTCAACAATGCATACGACAAATTTTACTTACAACAATATGCCGAGTTGACCGAGGACGCTCCTGCGCTGACTTATAAATCAACCCATATCGAGTTGCCAGTCAATCTTTTGTATAAAGTGAATGTTGGAAAGACCAAGATTTTTGCAGAAATGGGTCCGTTCGTTTCCTTCAACCTAGGCGGCTCCTTCAACGACGCAAGCGATTTGTATGACAACTATGCGGACCGTATGCCGTTTCATTGGATTGATTATGGTGTTGGAGTTGGTGCCGGTTTGGAATTCAATAAATTCCAGCTGAACGCGAAATGGAATTGGGGTTTGAACTGGATCGGATCGAAAGTGCCGAATTTAAATGGAACAGGCAACATCAACGTTTTCAACGATATGAAATACATGAACCTCAGCATATCGCTGGGATACTTTTTCTAAACGGTGCTCAACCATTCAAATCCTATGAAAAAACTGACTGTTGTTTTTTTTCTGTTAAGTATGGCTTTGGTTTCCAACGCCCAATTTCGTTATGGTATAAAGGCTGGAGCAAACTATTCGGATCTCTCGGTGTCCTCTGCATCATCAGCAACTATGATCACGGAAGTAAATGCGATGCCAGCATGGCGAGCTGGTGCAATAGTTGAGTATAGATTGCAAGATTTTTCCTTTCAATCCGAATTGGTATATAGTATTGAGGGAGGTGATTTGCTGAATCGTCTTCCGACAAGGGGCAGTGCCAAGTTGGCATCCATGGTGGGCCCGGAAACCATTGTTTCCTATCAGAGCCAAAACCTGATTATTCCTCTAAATTTCCAGTATGGCCGTGATTTAGGCAAGGTGCATATGTATGCATTGGTAGGGCCTTATGTCAGTTTTCTATTGTCTGGTAGCATCAATGGTGAAACCAAGCTTTGGAACGATGTGCAGGACACCTGGGGATTCAATAAAGTGGACCTTGGTTTTGGATTCGGTTGCGGAGCAGAGCTGAAGAACCTGCAATTGACACTTCGCTACGATTTCGGTGGTACGGAAATCGGCAAGAAGGTGACCAATTCGCATGTGACGACCAACCTGAATCCGTTTTTTGATATGAAGGAAAGGAACCTGAGCCTGTCGCTTGGTTATTTTTTCTAAGGGAAATTAAGATATGGAAAACCGGAGGTGACAGCTTCCGGTTTTTTTTATGCCAACAAAGTAAGCAATTCGGATGGTTTGTCGATGATTGTTTTCGCGCCGTTATCCAACAATTCTTCTTTCGTCCGGAAACCCCAGGTGACGCCGACCGGATACATGCCGGCAGCGAGGGCGGTTTGCATGTCGGTGCTGGTGTCGCCAATGTAGAGAAAGTTGGAAGGCTGAAGTTGAAGAGCCTCGCACACTATCATTGCACCCGCGGGATCCGGTTTGCGGGGAACGTTATCGCCGGAACCCAATACGATTTCAAAAGGCCATTTATTCAAGAGTTCAGCCGCTATTTTCTTGGTGAAATTGTCGGCTTTGTTGGAGAGGATGGTGAGTTTGATGCCGTTTGAAACCAATGCGTCAAGAAGTTCGGGAATGCCGCGGTACAAGACAGTTTTTTGAAGCAGATTTACTTCGTAGTCGCTCAACAGTTCCTGGTAGAGGTTCCTGACGTTCTGTTCGGTTTTTTCGGATTCAGGCAGGGTTCGGCCGACCAAACTGTACAAGCCGCGACCGACGAAGTAACGGTAAGCATCGTAATCGTGTGTCTGATAGCCCTTTTTCTCGAGGACACGGTTCATGGAATCCGCGATGTCGTGCAGGGAATTGATGAGGGTGCCGTCCAGATCGAAAAGGACTGCTTTATAGGATTTCATTTTAGTGTTCTCGGTTTTATTAAAAACTCGTAATAGGCGCAAAGGTAGGACATTTTTGTTTGGCTGAACGGGCAATTTCCCGTAAATTTGCGCGGCCTTACTTCCTGCAGACTATAATTAAACAAACCATATTCCAGAAAAATGAACAAGATAGTTCGAAAAATTGATTATTCGGATTTGGTGGTCCGATTTGACATCGAGGCCCCCAAAATCGCGAAAGCCCGTAAAGCCGGCCATTTTGTGATGGTTCGTGTCGCCGAAAAAGGGGAACGGATACCATTGACGATAGCGGAGGCTGATGTCGAAAAAGGTACCATTACCTTAGTGATTCAAAGGGTGGGGGCTTCTTCCCGGAAATTGTGCGCACTGAACGAAGGTGATTTCATTCTGGACGTGGTCGGTCCGCTCGGCAAAGCCACGCATGTTGAAAATTTCGGAACGGTCGTTTGCGCCGGTGGTGGTGTGGGCGTTGCTCCACTGCTTCCCATCGTGCAGGCCATGAAGGCTGCAGGCAACCGTGTCATCACGGTTCTAGCCGCCCGGACCAAAGACCTCATCATTTTGGAAGAGGAAATGCGTGCCAGTTCGGACGAAGTCATCCTGATGACTGACGACGGTAGTTCAGGCAGACAAGGTTTGGTGACCAACGGTGTCGAAGAAGTGATCAAACGCGAGAAAGTAGACCTTTGCGTAACCATCGGTCCTGCCATCATGATGAAATTCGTATCCATCCTGACCAAAAAATACGAAGTGCCCACGATGGCTTCCCTCAACACCATCATGGTGGACGGAACCGGAATGTGCGGAGCCTGCCGCGTCAGCGTAGGAGGCAAAACAAAATTTGTCTGTGTGGACGGTCCCGAATTCGACGCCCATCAAGTGGATTTTGATGAGATGATTCAGCGCCTCCGGGCTTACAAAGATGTCGAATAAGCTTAATTTGTACTATAATGTCAACATTTGAAGAAAGCCGCAAACTGCCTTGGCGCGAAGAGTTGCGCAAAAGCATGAAAGCAAAGGAGCGCACCGATTTGCCCCGTGTCCACATGAACGAACAGGACGCAGAAATCCGCAGTCACAACAACATAGAAGTAAATCTTGGATTGAGAGCCGAACAAGCGATGGTGGAAGCCAAGCGCTGTCTGGACTGTGTTAACCCGACCTGTACGACCGGTTGTCCGGTAAGCATCGACATCCCTGGATTCATCAAGAATATTGAACGGGGTGAATTCCTGGAAGCCGCCATCAAACTGAAAGAAACTTCAGCATTGCCCGCTGTATGCGGTCGTGTCTGCCCGCAGGAAAAACAGTGCGAAGAGCAATGTTTCTATACGCTGAAATTAAATAAGGATGCTGTCGCTATTGGCCATCTGGAGCGTTTCGCCGCCGATTTCGAACGGGAAAGCGGACAGATCTCCATTCCGGTCTGTGCACCATCCAACGATCGTAAAGTGGCTGTCGTCGGTTCAGGCCCCGCCGGTTTGTCTTTCGCTGGCGATATGGCAAAGCTGGGATACAAAGTCATGGTTTTTGAAGCGTTGCACGAAATTGGTGGCGTGCTCAAATATGGTATTCCTGAGTTTCGACTTCCCAACACCATCGTGGATGTGGAAATCGAGAACTTGAAAAAAATGGGTGTGGAATTCATTTTGGACTGTGTGGTCGGCAAGACGATGACTTTTGAAGACTTGACGGAAGAAGGCTATGAAGGCGTTTTCGTGGCCAGTGGTGCCGGACTGCCCAATTTCATGAACATTCCTGGTGAAAACCTCATCAACGTGCTTTCCTCCAACGAGTACCTGACCCGCGTCAACTTGATGGATGCTGCCAATCCAGAATCGGATACGCCTGTGCCATTCGGAAAGAATATTGCCATTATTGGTGGTGGTAATACTGCCATGGACTCCGTTCGTACAGCCAGACGTCTGGGAGCAGATCGTGCCATGATCGTGTATCGCCGTTCCGAAGAAGAAATGCCTGCCCGTCTGGAGGAAGTGATACATGCCAAGGAAGAAGGCATCGAATTCATGACGCTTCATAATCCCATTGAATACCTTGGGGATGAAAGAGGTTTCGTGAAGCAAATGCGTTTGCAGAAAATGACCTTGGGCGAACCGGATGCTTCCGGCCGTCGCAAACCGGTCGAAATTCCGGGTGCGATCGAACTGGTCGATGTGGATATCGTCGTAGTGAGCATCGGTGTTTCTCCAAACCCGCTGGTTCCGAGTTCCGTGAGCGGACTGGATGTGAGCCGTTGGGGTACCATCGTTGTTAACGAAGGTATGCAATCGTCTATCCCGACCATTTTTGCAGGAGGTGATATCGTACGTGGCGGGGCCACCGTGATTTTGGCGATGGGTGACGGTCGAAAGGCAGCTGCTTCCATGCATGAATTCCTTAATCAATAGTGGTTTTCCAAGATTTTTCGATGAAGAAACTCCTAGCCGCGCTCTTGCTGATGCTGTGCAGCCTTTCTGGCTTTGCTCAGTTTACCATCACCGGTGCTGATGATTATCTGAAGCAAAAGGCGGAGGCGACGGAAAAACTGCGCATTCAGGACAGTCTGCGTCAAGTGCAGCTCGAAAACCAGCAATTGATGTCCACGGACATCCGTCACCGGATCAAGTGGGTGAATATGATTACTTATCGCCAGTCTATCGGATATATCGAGAATACGTACAATCTGTCTTACTACGGTTATATGGTGACAAAGGACGAATGGACCTTCCCCATCAGTTTGCGTTTGACCGGAGCCCAGAATTACAATGAAAACAATATGCATTCAGGCTTTTCAAGCTGGTCTCAGCATCTGACGGATTTTGGTATGTCTGGTTTTCGAAAGATCAAGGGCAATGAATATGTTTCACTTGGGTTGCATCTTCCAATCGGATATGAACAATACAGATTAACTGGTTTCAGCGACAGGCATACTCGATTGTTGATTGGAGCCAGCGTAGAAGAGCGATTGATGTATATCTCACCCAATAAGTCGGGGTTGGTCATGAGTGTCGGTTTCTACCAACTCATGATGTCTTCCAAGCGATATACCTTCGATGCGGGGTTCTCTCTAGAGGTCGGCATAAAATTCTAAGAGGGTGTATCAAAATACAGCTTGTTTATTTGACTGGTGAACCGTTTGCAATGAGTTGGGTGGGCAGTACAAACTCCAATTTGCCATCTGAATTCTCAGCCATCAGGATCATGCCTTGGGATTCAATGCCTCGCAATTTTCTAGGCTCTAGGTTTACAAGGATGCTGACTTGACGTCCAACGACTTCTTCTGGTCGGAAATACTCGGCAATGCCCGAAACGACTGTCCGTTGGTCGAACCCAGTATCGATTTTCAGCTTCATCAGCTTGCTGGTTTTTGGAACCAGTTCAGCCTCCAAAACAGTGCCGATTCGGATGTCCATGGCAGCGAATTGTTCGTAGGTGATGTTTTCCTTGGCAGGCGCTGCCTTCCAACTGTTGGCCTCATTAGCCTTTTTGGTATCCAATAACTTCTGAACTTGCGCCTCAATGGCTGAATCCTCGATCTTGTCGAACAAAAGCTCGGGCTGAGGCGTTTGTTGACCTGCTTGCAACAAATCAATGCGACCCAGATTTTCCCATTTGAAATCGTGCATGCCCAACATCGTGCGGAGTTTTTCCGAAGTAAAAGGCAGGAAGGGCTCGAACGCAATGGCCAGGTTGGCTGAAATCTGCAAGCTTAGGTGCAAAATGGTAGCTACCCGGTCCATATCTGTCTTGGCCACTTTCCAGGGTTCGGTGTCGGCCAAGTATTTATTGCCAATGCGGGCCAGATTCATGGCTTCCTTCTGCGCATCGCGGAAACGGAATACATCCAGATATGCTTCCACATCTTTTTTCACACTGACGAATTCCTCGATGGTGGTCAAATCGTATTCAGACAAGGTGCCAATGGGTGGAACCTTACCCTCGAAGTATTTGTGTGTCAGCACCATGGTGCGGTTGATGAAGTTGCCGAACACAGCCACCAGTTCGTTGTTGTTCCGTGCCTGGAAGTCTTTCCAGGTGAAATCGTTGTCTTTGGTTTCAGGCGCGTTTGCGGTAAGCACATAACGCAAAACATCCTGTTTGCCGGGGAAATCCAGAAGGTATTCGTGCAACCAGACCGCCCAGTTTCGGGAAGTGGAAATCTTGTCGCCTTCCAGGTTCAGGAATTCGTTGGCCGGGACGTTTTCAGGCAGGATGAAACTGCCTTCTGCTTTCAGCATGGCTGGGAACACGATGCAATGAAACACGATGTTGTCTTTGCCGATGAAGTGCAAGAGGCGCGTATCTTCGTCTTTCCACCATTTTTCCCAACTGTCGGGAAGTAATTCAACTGTGTTGGAAATGTAACCGATGGGCGCGTCAAACCAGACGTATAGGACTTTGCCTTCAGCCCCAGCTACCGGAACGGGAATGCCCCAGTCCAGGTCGCGGCTTACGGCACGGGGTTGCAACCCCATGTCGAGCCAGCTTTTGCATTGGCCGTACACATTGGATTTCCATTCTTTATGCTCTTCCAAAATCCATTTACGCAGGAACGGTTCATGCTTGTCCAGCGGGAGGTACCAGTGCTTGGTTTCGCGCAAGATAGGAGCGTTACCGCTGATCATGGAATGGGGATTGATGAGGTCAGTAGCGTTCAGCGAAGTGCCGCAAGCTTCACACTGGTCGCCGTAGGCCCGTTCGTTTTTGCAATGTGGGCAGGTACCCACGATGTAGCGGTCCGCCAGGAATTGTTTGGCTTCCTCGTCGTAATATTGTTCCGTAATTTTCTCGATGAATTCGCCCTTTTTGTAGAGTTTCAGGAAGAAATCAGAGGCAACTTTATGATGCGTTTTGGAGGTAGTGCGCGAGTAAATGTTAAAGGAAATGCCGAAATCCTCGAATGCTTTTTTGATGATGCCATGGTAACGATCCACAATGACTTGTGGGCTGACGCCTTCGTTTTTGGCTTTCAAGGTGATGGGTACACCGTGTTCATCCGAACCTCCGATAAATAGGACATCCTGATTTTTCAGGCGCAGGTAGCGCACGTAAATGTCGGCAGGCACATAGACGCCAGCCAGATGCCCGATGTGGACTGGGCCGTTGGCGTAGGGCAAAGCCGCGGTGACGGTTGTCCGTTTAAAACTTTTGGTCATGTTTGTTGAAATTTGAACGCAAAAGTACCAAAAAAAATGGTTTTAGGCTATACGAGCACCCCTGACTTTAAGGTCCTCCATGTAGGTTCCGATGTGACGGTCGATTTTATCCTCAAAAATATCGTCCACATTAATCATGATGCCGGTTTCTTCCACATCTCCGAGCACGTTGTGTACGCAGGTCCCGAACACACGCATGGTAGGAGAAAGATTCATGTACGCGTTTACCAATGGCGGAATGTTTCGGCTCAGGTTTCTTACGTGTGTATTCAAAATCTTGTAGTTTTCCTTGAAGTCGGATCCGGTGAATATGGTGCTCAGTTTGGCCAGGTCCATATTGGTATTCAGAGAAATACGCGGATATATGAGCCGCTCGGGATCCGGGAAATGGCGGTGTAAAAAATACAGGATCATGTTTCGTCCTTCTTCTCCAAAGTCAGGATACATGGTCACTTTGCCGAAGAAATATTTTAAGCCCGGGTATTCAATGATCAATGCGCCTAGACCGTCCCAGAGGTTGTCCATCACGAAAAGTGCTTTGGAACCAGCTTCAGAAGACTGATAACCTACTGCAACAAACGAACGTCCAAGTTCGATGGTGTAAGGAAGGAATTCCTTTATGAAAAGTTTGGAATAATAAAATAGATGAGAGGAAGAGAAGAGCAATCCTCCGTCTTCCATGCGAGGCACTTCTTTGCCGTGGATGAAACGATACCCACCCATGACTTCTTGTCTCTCAGGATTCCATACAATCAGTTGCTTGTAGGGTTGATCCATCGTGTCGAATTCATCGATGTCGACTTCCTCGCCAGTGCCACCCCCTGAATGACGGTAGGCTTCTTCACGGAGACGACCGATTTCCAGCATGGTGTTGGGAGCGTTTTGATGGGTGACGATGTATAATTCGTTATTGGCCTTGTTGGTGCTCCTGAAGAAACGATCCGGAGTCAATTCGGCGCAAATCAGATCTTTGGATACAGGTGGAATAATATTTTTCATACGTGCTATTTTTTTAAACCGAGTGCCAGTGTTTCTTTTCTGACATAATCGGCCCATTCCTGGTGGGTTTTGCTTTTATCAAAAGTGGAGAAGGGTATGGGCTTGCCAAATTTGACCTTGAATGTTTTGCCCCGCTGTTTGAACATTTCGTCAGGCAGATAGAGCATCTCAAAATTAGTCTTTATACCGAGAAAGGTACGAAAGTTTGCCAGATTGTAGAAGAAGTTGGAATTGCGCCCTTCAAAATAGACGGGAACAACGTCGCGCTTAGATTCGATTGACATGGAAATGAACGATTTCTGCCATTTCAGCTCGGTAATTTTGCCTTTGACACGTCTAGAGCAAATACCGGCTGGGAAAATGACCATTTGCTCGTCAGAATTATATGCTTCGGTTAAGCGCTGGGGCAGTGAGCGGTGTTGGGACTGATTCCCGATCTTGTTGACGGGAACGAAAACGGGCCGAAGGTTTTCAATGTTGGTCAGTAGATCGTTGGAAATGAATTTGATTCCTTGTTTCGGGAACCGTTTGTATACTTCAAAGCCAGTGGCCATGCCATCGATGCCACCTAGGGGATGGTTGCCGACAAAGGTGTAACGACCTTCGGGTATTTCGTCCAGACCTTTACAGATGACTTTTACGTCGACAAAATGAACGGACGCTTCGACAAATTCGATGCCGGAAACCCCTTCCTGTTCATTTAGAAAGGCATTGAGTTCATCCTGGTGTACGATGCGCTCTAAGTAGCGAATCAGGAATTCGGGAACTTCTTTATTCGGCGCTTTGAGGCGCAGTACTTCCCGAACGTTGATTTTCAATACCTTATTCTGGGATACCTTTTCCAATTTTGCCTCTTTTTGTACTATATAAATCCTCACAAAAGTACCTTTTTTTTTGAGGAATAAAAAAAATGTCTGTTTCAAATGATGCGTTTTCGTATAGTTGAAAATGGGTGTCATTTAAAAGTTAGAAATACATGGTACAAATGAACAATCAGTTATTTTCAAACTGTTGACAAAATGATTAAGATACAATGAATTAGGTAGATAGATTGTTTATAACTGGTTTATAACTTATTCATTATTTTTGTTGATAAAAATTGTGGGGAAATGTGTGGTAAAGTGGAGTGCAATCTGTATTTTTGTAGGAATTTAACTAGCATAAACAGCAGCAAATGCGATTTTTAGGAAACATAGTGGCCAAACTAGATGCCAAGAACCGGGTTTTCATACCTGCGGCATTCCGAAAGCAGCTTCTTCAGGACGAAGGACAGAAGCTGTATTTGCGCAAAGATGTTTTCCAAAATTGCATCACGGTATACACTCTTGACGTTTGGGAAGAAGAGTTGCTCAACCTGCGGGCCAGCCTGAACCGCTGGGAGCCGGAGCAACAGGAATTGTACCGGCAGTTTATGATTGACGCAGAAGACGTGATCCCCGACAGCAGTGGTCGCATACTGATTTCCAAACAGTTGCTCAACCTGGTCGGTATCGATTCTGAAGTCCGCTTTCTGGGAGTGGACAATACCTTGGAAATTTGGCCCAAAGAGGCTTTGGAAAAACCCCGCGTTGAACCGGAAGTGTTCGGACAAAAAATGCGGGAACTCCTGTCAAAATAACGAATCTGCTTTACCATGAGTGAATACCATGTCCCCGTAATGCTTCAGGCGTGTATGGACGGTTTGGCCATCAAACCGAACGGTATCTATGTGGACGTAACCTTCGGTGGAGGCGGTCATTCCAAAGAAATCATCAAGTATCTTAAAAAGGGCAAGCTTTATGGCTTTGACCAGGACGAGGATGCCGAACAGAACATACCCGACGATCCACGATTCATTTTTGTTCGAAGCAATTTCCGATACCTCCGCAATTTTCTAAAATTTCATGGCGAAACGCAGGTGGATGGCATTTTGGCCGACCTTGGGGTTTCCTCCCACCACTTTGACGACAACGAACGTGGATTCTCCTTCCGCTTTGAAGAAGGGGCACTGGACATGCGAATGAACCAAAAAGCTGGCATGAAAGCTTCGGATATTGTGAACCGTTATTCGGAGGAGCAGCTGGCAACCGTTTTCTATCAATACGGGGAATTGAAAAATTCGAGGAGAATCGCATCGGCACTGGTTCAAGCACGTTCTGCAGCACCGATTGAAACTGTCGCCGATTTTCTTCAAATAATCCGTCCGTTTTTCTTCCGTGAAAAGGAGAAAAAGGATATGGCCAGAGTCTTTCAGGCGTTGCGCATCGAGGTGAATCAGGAAATGCAGGCGTTGGAAGAAATGCTTATACAGTCGTTGGAAGCCTTGAAACCAGGTGGCCGTATGGTGGTGATGACGTACCATTCACTCGAAGACCGTTTGGTCAAGAACTTTTTTAAGACCGGCAATTTTGAAGGCAAAAGTGAACAAGACTTTTACGGAAATTTCCTGACCCCTTTCAAGCTCATCAACAACAAGGTAATCATAGCCGACGAGCAGGAACAAGCGCTGAATCCAAGATCCAGAAGTGCCAAATTACGCATCGTTGAAAAGAAATAGGATGGAAAACGATAAAACCGCAAAAAAACTCCAGAAAAACGGTAATCGCAAAGCGTCTTACCGGGTGTTTCTGAACGATATGTTGGACGGCTCCTTCCTGACGAAGGATGTCATGCGCAGAAATGCCGGGCTAATGCTGTTGATGGTAGGTTTGATCATCGTGTACATCAGCAATCATTACGCCGTGATCATGCGCTTGTCCGAGATTGATTCCCTTCAAAAGGAACTGACAGAAGCCAAATACGAAGCACTCACCCGCACTTCGGACCTGATGCGTGAAAGCAGGCAGTCCTTTGTTCAGGAAATGATTACTCAGAAAGGGCTGTTGTTGGAAAATTCCACCATTCCACCGTATACGATTGCAAAAGACATAGAGGAGAAATGAAAATGGACGAGCAACCCAAAAACAACCAACAGAACGAGGATATCCGCAAGGAGATCCGAAATCGGTATACCATCCTGGTGGTGTTGTTCGTCATACCCGTGCTCCTGATTTTGTACAATGTCGCCAAAATCCAGTTCGTAGAAGGCAAATCTTGGAACAAGGAAGCGTTCAAGGATAGGCAAGAAAACCGGGAAGTCCCTGCCAACCGCGGCAATATCCTTTCGTGCGACGGTCAGTTGATGGCCAGCACGGTTCCCAACTATACCCTTCTGATGGACTTCAAGACCGTTGAGGAAGATACATTGATGAAGTATTTGCTCCCGTTGAGCGCTCGCCTTGCTGCAAAGTTGAAAGACAAAACCCCCTTCCAGTACCAACAACACCTCATCATGGGGCTGCGAAAGCAGAGTACCGCCTGGCAGGTGAGTCATGTAAAAATTAACTACCTGGACCTGAAGGAAATCTATAAATTCCCGCTATTCAGCAAGGGACAGTACAAAAGTGGTTTGTACGTTCGGAAATACCTGCAGCGTAAGAAACCGTTCGGTTCGTTAGCATCCCGTACCATAGGCGATATTTACGGTGATTTCACCAAGGGGGGTAAAAACGGCCTGGAACTTCAGTATGACACCCTGTTGAAAGGGCAGTCCGGTAAGTGCGTGAACCGTAAGATCGCGGGTAAGTATATGGATGTCAATGAAGTGAATCCTGTGGATGGCATCGACCTAGTTACCACCATCGATGTCACCATGCAGGATATTGCTGAAACAGCTCTCCGTCGCGAATTGAATCGAATTCATGGTTCTTCCGGTACGGTTGTCCTGATGGAAGTCGCCACGGGCGAAGTCAAAGCCATCAGTAACTTAGGGTTGACCACTTCAGGCGAATATGCCGAAACCAAGAATTTCGCCGTTTCCGACCAAAGCGAACCGGGTTCCACCTTCAAAACGTTCTCGATGATCGTCGGTTTGGAAGACGGGTACATTCACCCGGACGATCCGATAGATGCCGAAAATGGGGATGTGATCATGTATAAACAGCACATGCGTGACCACAATGCCGACAAGGGTGGCTACGGAATGATTTGCGCCAAAAAGGCCATTTGGTTTTCTTCAAACGTAGGGATGTCCAAACTCATTGACCGTTATTACCATTCGCAACCGATGAAGTACATAGACGGTCTGAAGCGATTAGGACTATTTGACAAAATGAAATTGGAAATTCCGGGTTCAGCCAGTCCGAGAATTCCTTACCCGGGTTGTAAATTTTACTATTGGTCGCCGGGTTCATTGCCCTGGATGTCCATCGGTTATGTTGCAACGGTTCCACCCATTTATATGTTGTCCATCTATAATGCCATTGCCAACAACGGGAAGCTCATTCGTCCGTTCTTTGTCAAAGGTTTCTCCAGGGACGGACAAATGGTTCAGGAATTCACGACTGAAACCATTCGTGAAAAGATTTGCTCGGACAACACGTTGACGCAGATTCGCCTGATGCTGGATAGTGTCGTCGGTGGCCCGGGAACAGGTAAGTTCGTGCGCACAGCTGTAGTCACCATTGCCGGTAAGACCGGGACGGCACAATTGAATTATGGAAGCGGTGGTGGACTAAGCCATCAGGTCTCTTTTTGCGGTTACTTTCCTGCCGATAAGCCGAAATACAGTGGCATTGTCGTGATTCGTGACCCCAAGGGTGAAAAGCCTTCCGGCGGACACCAGGCTGGTGGCGTTTACAAAGAAATGGCTGAACGAATTTATGCAAGAGCATTGAGATTGCAACCTGGAGATCCTGCTCCAAATGAGAAGAAAAAAACAGCGAAGGCTGACTCCCTAAAACCACTTTACCCTCTTGTAAAAGCTGGAAGCCGATCCGCCATGAAAGCGGCACTGACCTGTCTTAACGTGCCTGTTGGTGGATTTTCAGCAACTGGACCTGAATGGGTTGAGCTGAAGTCTTCCGGCACAAACATACAGTTGATTTCCCGTTCGGTCGGTGGCAAACTGATGCCGAATGTTTTGAACATGGGTGCCAGGGATGCTGTTTATCTACTGGGCAATATGGGTTTGGATATTGTTTTGAGCGGACATGGAAAGGTCTGCAAGCAATCCATTCAGCCTGGAACATACATACGCAAGGGCCAGCGCATCGGCCTTACATTGGATAAATAAAAAAAAAGCATGAAACTCAGCGACCTCCTCCAGGACCTGGTCCTCAAAAACTGCATCGGAACAACAGGTGTTGAAATCTCCAACCTGTGCTTTGATTCCCGTAAAGTAGAACAGGGTTCCCTTTTTGTGGCTCAAAAAGGAACCCAATCGGATGGACATCAATACATTCTGCAGGTCATCGAAAAAGGGGCTGTTGCCGTGGTTTGTCAGGAACTGCCTTTGGTTCAGCCTGCGGGAGTTTGCTTCCTGCAGGTGGAAAGCAGTGATGAGGCTTTGGGAATATTGGCCTGCAATTGGTATGGGAATCCTTCAAAAAAACTGAAATTGGTCGGTGTGACAGGAACCAACGGCAAAACCACCATTGCGTCGTTGTTGTACGAAGTCTTCCGCAAATTCGGCCATAAATCAGGTTTGCTCTCCACGGTCAGCAATTATGTGGACGATGAGGCCATTCATGCTACTCATACCACGCCCGATGCTTTGGCAATAAACGAACTGCTGGCCAGAATGGTTTCAGCCGGTTGTGAATATGCCTTTATGGAAGTCAGTTCGCATTCGGTCGATCAACGGCGTATAGCGGGTCTGCAGTTTGTCGGTGGCATCTTTACCAACTTGACGCGCGACCACTTGGATTACCATTTGACCGTCGAGAACTACCTGAAAGCCAAGAAACGCTTTTTCGACGACCTCCCACAAAATGCCTTTGCCTTAACCAATGCCGACGACAAAAACGGCGCGGTGATGCTTCAGAATACGAAAGCTTCCAAATACGATTATTCCACCCGAACATTGGCCGATTTCAAGGCGCGTGTGCTGGAAAACCATTTCGAAGGGATGCAGCTCGAAATCAACGGACGTGAAGTAAGTGTCCAATTCATCGGACTTTTTAACGTGTCCAACCTGTTGGCCATTTATGGTGCAGCTTGTTTGTTGGGGAAGGATCCGGAAGAGGTGCTCGTGGTTTTGAGCACGTTGAAACCGGTTTCAGGACGCCTCGAATTCATGCGTTCCCCCAACGGTTTTCTCGCCATTGTGGATTATGCCCATACGCCCGATGCGCTGAAGAATGTGCTGAAGAGCATTAATGAACTGGTTGAAGGCGAAGTCATCACCGTAGTGGGTGCCGGCGGAAACCGAGACAAGGGCAAGCGGCCAATCATGGCAAAAGAAGCCTTGGCAGGCAGCCACAAGGTGATTTTGACTTCAGACAACCCCCGTTTTGAAGAGCCCCAGGACATTTTGAACGATATGTATGCCGGGGTCGATGCTGGCGACCGCAGCAAAGTGCTCTGCATTGTTGACCGTAAGGAAGCCATTCGAACAGCATGCATGTTGGCCAAACCGGGTGATGTGATTCTGGTTGCCGGCAAAGGCCATGAGGATTATCAGGATATCAAGGGCATCAAATATCCCTTCGACGACAAAAAAGTGATTGCAGAAGTTTACTCCACCATGAAATAACACCTGAGCCATGTTAGTAGAACTTTTCAAATATCTGAATTCACTGGATTTCCCCGGAGCCGGGATGTTTCAGTACATTTCATTCAGGTCATCCATCGCCTTCATCTTGTCGATGTTCATTGCCACGACCATAGGCAAGAAAATCATCGCCAAATTGCAGAGGAAGCAAATCGGGGAAACTATCCGCGATCTGGATCTGGAAGGCCAAATGAGCAAAAAAGGCACGCCTACCATGGGGGGTATCATCATTTTGCTGGCCATCCTCATTCCAGTGCTACTGCTGACCAAACTGAACAACATTTACATCATCCTAATGGTCGCTTCCACCGTTTGGTTGGGAACCATCGGCTTTGCAGACGATTACATCAAGGTTTTCAAGAAAGACAAGGAAGGGCTGAAAGGTGTTTTCAAGATTCTTGGTCAGGTCAGTATTGGCCTGATTGTCGGTATAGTACTTTATTTGAGCCCGCAAGTGGTGATTCGTGAAAATGTAGAAGTGTTCCGCAACCAAAAGGTCCAGGATGTGAACTACCGTCAGAACGAGGTTAAATCGACCAAGACGACCATCCCGTTCTTTAAGAACAATAACATGGACTATGCCGGTTTGTTCAATAAAATGAAAGAACACAAGCAAGCTGCCGGCTGGATCTTGTTCATTGTCGTCGTCATTTTTATCGTGACCGCTGTTTCCAACGGTGCAAACCTGACCGATGGTTTGGATGGACTGGCCACGGGTTCTTCAGCCATCATCGGGGTGGTACTTCTGGTGCTGGCTTATGTGTCGTCCAATATTGTGTGGGCGTCCTACCTGAATATCATGTATATACCTGGAACCGAAGAATTGGTAGTGTATGCGGCAGCTTTCATCGGGGCAACCATCGGTTTCCTCTGGTATAATTCATACCCTGCCCAGGTCTTCATGGGCGATACCGGTAGTCTGATGCTGGGCGGTGTCATCGCCGTATTCTCCATCATCATCCGCAAGGAATTGTTGATCCCGATTTTCTGCGGAATCTTCTTGGTCGAAAACTTGTCTGTATTGACACAGCGCTATTATTTCAAATACACCAAAATGCGGTTTGGAGTCGGTAAGCGTATCTTAAAGATGGCACCTTTGCACCATCATTTTCAAAAACAAGGTTTTGCAGGAATTGATGCCCTTATCCAAAAGCCAACCAGAGCGATACCGGAATCTAAAATCACCATTCGTTTCTGGATTGTGGGTATGATTTTGGCTGTTCTGGCCATAGCAACTTTAAAAATGCGTTGATCATGAAGCGAATGGTAATCCTGGGTGCGGGGGAAAGCGGCACCGGAGCGGCAATTCTGGCCCAAAAGAAAGGCTTCGACGTCTTCGTTTCGGATATGTCGGAAATCAAGCCGCAATACAAAGCGGAACTGGACCAACGAGGCATTGCCTGGGAAGAAAAACAGCACACGGAAAGCTTGATCCTGAATGCGGATGAAGTGGTGAAAAGCCCAGGCATTCCTGACAAGGCTCCCCTTATCAAAGCGTTAAAGGAAAAAGGCGTACACATCATTTCCGAAATCGAATTCGGCGGACGTTACACCAAGGCCAAGATGATTTGCATTACCGGCAGCAACGGTAAAACGACTACGACACTGTTGACCTACCACATTCTCAAAGGTGGCGGACTAAACGTTGGCTTGGCAGGCAATATCGGAAACAGTTTCGCCTGGCAGGTAGCCGAAAAGCAGTATGATTACTATGTGCTGGAACTAAGTAGTTTTCAGCTCGACAATATGTACGATTTCAAGGCGGATGTGGCCATTATGCTCAACATCACGCCCGACCATCTGGACCGTTACAACTACAATATGCAAGAATATGTGGACGCCAAGTTCAGGATTCTTCAGAATATGACCGAAGCCGACTCCTTTATATATTGGAATGACGATCCCTTGATTCGTGCCGAAGTGGATAAACGCGAGATTCAAGCCCGGAAATTCCCGTTCTCTTTGAAGCGGGGTTCAGGCATCAAGGCGTTCATTGAAAACCACTTGCTAGTCATCGATACGCCGGAGCAGCAATTTCAGATTGAACAGGATGAACTTTCCCTGATGGGGACCCACAACCTTTACAACTCCCTTGCAGCGGCCGTTTCAGCCAATATTGCCAAGATTCGGAAAGAGAATATCCGCGAAGCACTCAACAGTTTCGAAGGCGTGGAACACCGGCTTGAAAAAGTAGCAGTGGTTAGAGGTGTGACCTACATCAACGATTCCAAAGCCACCAACGTGAATTCCTGCTGGTATGCCCTGGAATCAATGACGACACCGGTGGTGCTCATTCTGGGCGGCACCGACAAAGGCAACGACTACACGGAAATCGAACATCTGGTCATGGAAAAGTGTCATACCTTGATCTACCTTGGTTTGGACAATACCAAACTACATGAATTCTTCGACGGAATGGTGCCCGCTGCTTTTGATGCACGATCCATGGAAGAAGCGTTGCAATTTTCCTACGAACACGCCCAAAAAGGGGATACTGTTTTACTTTCGCCCTGTTGCGCCAGTTTCGATTTGTTTCGGAACTACGAAGATCGGGGCGATCAGTTCAAACAAGGTGTGCTAAAACTATAAACGCATGGAAAAGGTCTATCAACTATTTAAGGGAGACAAAATTGTCTGGATATTGTTCGCTGTACTCTGTTTCATTTCGCTAATTGAGGTTTACAGTGCTTCAAGTACCCTGACATACCGTTCCCACAACTCGACGGGACCGATTATGAGGCATGCCATGTTTCTGCTACTGGGGACCGTGGTTGTGGTGATTATTCATAATATCAATTACAAACACGCTTCGGTACTCGGATTCATTACTCTTTTCATTGCGGTTATCCTGCTGATACTGACGCCCATCATCGGGGTCAGAGTCAATGATGCATCCCGTTGGATTGAATTCTTCGGCATCCAGTTCCAGCCTTCGGAGTTTGCAAAACTGTCGATGATCATTCTGACGGCCTTTATTCTGAGCAAAAGTCAGCGATCGCAGGAACAGCTAAAGATTTCCTTCTGGATTATCATGGTTTTGACCGGTGGTTTTGCCGTTCTTATTATCGGTGAAAACCTTTCCACTGCCTTGTTGCTATGCATTGTGGTCTATGTCCTGATGATTTTTGGACGTGTGCCCTGGAAGCATATGGGGCGATTGTTGTTGGTGGTTGCTGTGGCCGGAGGATTGTTCTTCTTTTTATTGTTCTTGATTCCCAAGATTGACAAGGTACCGCGCTGGGAAACTTGGCACAACCGTGTTTATCTGCACGAACCCGGCGTGATGGAGGCTGGTTTTGAAATCACCAAAGCCAATTACCAGCCGGCGCATGCCAAGATGGCCATCGCGAACGGTTCGGTGACTGGTGTTTTCCCCGGAAACAGTACGCAGCGGGATTATTTACCTCAGGCGTATTCCGACTTCATTTATGCCATTATCATCGAAGAAATGGGCTGGTTTGGTGCTTTGCTCATACCATTTCTGTATTTGGTTTTGATGTATCGAGGGTTGCGGATTGCCAAGAAGTGCACTAAAATCTTCCCCATGCTTCTGGTGATGGGTTCAACAATGATGATAGGCTTGCAGGCTTTTGTAAACATGCTGGTGGCAGTCGGTGCTGGTCCGGTGACGGGGCAGCCCATGCCGCTCATCAGTCGAGGGGGGACCTCGACCATCATTACCTGCATCTATTTTGGAATCATTCTGAGTGTAAGCCGCTTTGCGGTTTCCGACGAAAATAATTCAAACGAAGTTACTCCCGAGGAAGAAGCGCTCCAAGTGGAAGAACACGATGTTTCTAAAGAATATGGCGTTTAAAAAACTACAGCTATGGACGAAATTCGCATCATTGTTTCAGGCGGTGGCACCGGTGGCCACATTTTTCCGGCCATTTCCATCGCGAATGCCTTGAAAGCCAGATATCCCGAACGTGTCAAGATTCTCTTTGTCGGCGCAGAAGGCCGTATGGAGATGGAACGCGTTCCAGCAGCCGGTTACGAAATAGTGGGTCTGCCCATCCGTGGGTTCGACCGTGCACATCCGTTGAACAACATTAAGACTTTGTTTATGGTGCTGAAAAGCTTGGTCAAGGCCAGGCACATCATCAAAACCTTTAAGCCGCAGGTGGCTGTCGGGGTCGGAGGCTATGCCAGCGGACCGCTTTTGAGGGCTGCAGCTGCGAATGGAGTACCCACGGTTATCCAGGAGCAGAATTCGTACGCAGGTGTCACCAACAAATTGCTGGCCTCCAAAGCTTCCAAAATTTGTGTGGCGTATTCGGGCATGGAACGCTTTTTTCCTGCGGAAAAGATCTTGCTGACCGGAAATCCGGTGCGGCAGGATTTGTTGGAAGGTTCCGATTTGAAGGCTACCGGACAGGAGTTCTACCACCTCGACCCTACCAAAAAGACTCTTTTGGTGATTGGAGGAAGCTTAGGTGCCCGTACATTGAACGAAAGCATCATGGTTTATATGGATGAACTTGAAGCGGCCACCGATTTGCAAGTTATCTGGCAAACAGGCACTTATTATTATAAAAAGATTCTTGAACGCCTCGCCGGCCGTACGTTGAAAAACGTGCAGGTAGTCGAATTCGTCAACAAGATGAACCTGGCGTATGCCGCTGCAGACCTGATCATTTCAAGAGCTGGAGCCAGTTCCATTTCAGAACTCTGCCTATTGCAGAAAGCGGTCATTCTGGTGCCTTCGCCCAATGTAGCCGAAGACCATCAAACTAAGAATGCACTTGCTTTGGTCAAGGAAGATGCAGCGATCATGGTCAAAGATGCAGAAGCCCGCTCAACCCTTATTCCACGGGCGCTAACCTTGATCCATCAACCTGAGAAGCTCGCCAAATTGAGCACCAATATTCTGAAGTTGGCCCAGCACAACTCGGCTGAACGCATCGCCGATGAAATATTCAAACTGATTAAGGTGTAAACAATGTCTTACAACTATTCCCATATTTATTTCGTCGGAATCGGCGGCATTGGCATGAGCAACCTGGCTAGGTATTTCCGCGCCAGGGGAAAGGCGGTGGCCGGTTACGACCGCACGCAGACGCCCTTGACCGTTCAATTGGAGGCTGAAGGCATCGAAGTGCACTATACCGAGGATTCAGCCGCCATTCCCATCGATTTTCTGAATGCTGGCACGACGCTCGTTGTGCGAACACCAGCCGTTCCCGAAGACCATGCCGAACTTCGCTTTTTCCGAAAGAACGGTTATAAGATTCTAAAGCGAGCTCAGGTGCTGGGCGCTGTCTCTAAGGACAGTCGAAGCCTCTGCATTGCTGGAACGCACGGAAAAACGACCACGACAACGCTGACTGCCCATTTGTTAAAGCAGTCGCATGTCGATTGCAATGCATTTTTGGGTGGCATTTCCAACAATTACGACACCAACCTGCTGTTGAGCGACAAAAGCGACTTGACGGTGATCGAAGCCGATGAATACGACCGTTCCTTTCACCAACTGATGCCTTTCATGGCCGTCATCACGTCCGTAGATGCCGATCACCTGGATATTTACAACACGCATACGGAATACCTCGAAAGTTTTGCCCATTTCACGGAACTGATACGCCCTGACGGTTGCCTGGTTATCAAAAAGGGACTTCCACTCAAATACCGATTGCAAAAAGGTGCCAAAGCCTATACCTACAGTGTCGAAGAACATGCCGATTTCTACGGTGAAAAGGTGCATTATGAGAACGGTCGCCTGTATTTCGATTTCTACTACCCCGGAGGAAGCATTCTGAACATGGAACTGGGCGTTCCCATCCGCATCAACGTCGAAAATGCCGTGGCCGCCATGGCACTAGCCCATTTGAGCGGTGTCACGAATGAAGAATTAAGAACAGGCCTGGCTTGTTTCAAAGGCAGCAAACGCCGTTTCGATTTCAGAGTCCGTCGAGACGATTTCGTATATATTGACGATTACGCCCACCACCCCGAAGAATTGCGCGCCAGCATCCGTTCCATCAAGGAACTGTACCCTGGTAAAAAGGTGACAGGCATCTTTCAGCCCCACCTCTACAGCCGGACCCGGGATTTCGCCGATGCATTCGCTGAAGTACTGTCCGAACTCGACGATCTGATCCTTTTGGACATCTATCCGGCACGTGAATTGCCCATTCCCGGAGTCACTTCCGAGATGATTCTCTCCAACGTGACGAGTCGCTCTAAAACAGTGACTTCACTCGAAAAAGTTTTTGACGTATTAACCCTAAAGAAACCAGAAATCTTGGTAACTTTGGGAGCCGGAAGTATTGATACGCTGGTGCCTGAGCTCACAAAACGCTACGACGCATGCTGAAAAAGATACTTGGAATATTGGCCGCCCTGGGGATGCTGGCGTATCTGATTTTTGCCATCGTGCAATTTTCGGGTGTTCCGGGTACCCAAAAATGCAGGGAAGTCGTTATCCAGGTGATGGACAGTACGGACCGTGCATACGTGAGTACGCCTGAAGTCAGGCATCTCATGCAACTGAATAACCTTGGACTGATCGGGCAGCGGCTCGATGAAATCCGTTACAAGAGGGTTGAATACGTGGTTTCGGTCATGCGCATGGTTCGCAGGGTAGAATGTTTTGCCACCAATTCGGGCAAGGTCATTGTTCGGATCTGGCAATATTCGCCGGTTTTGAGGGTGATGCAGGAGCAGGGCAATTTTTATATTGATGCTACCGGGCAGCGTCTGGAGATCAGTTTCAATTCGGCAGCCAATGTGCTGGTGGCGTCCGGTTCCATCCGCGATTCCGTCCACATTCGGAGGCTTTACCGGATGGCCCTGTTGCTTCGACAGGATCCGTTCTGGGATGCTCAGATTGTTCAGATTTACGTTCAGCCGAACGGAGAATGGATTTTAGTTCCCAGGGTTGGAGGCTATGAAATAGAGTTCGGCCTTCCAAACGATGTGGAAGATAAACTCACGAGGTTAAAGCTTTTTTATCAGAAAGCATTGCCGAAAGCAGGCTGGGAAAAGTATTCCAGCATTAGTGTCAAATACAGGAATCAGATAATATGCACCAAAAAAGTGGAATGAAATGAATGGAACAGCCGATTATGTAATGGCGATCGATCTTGGTAGTTCAAGAATCGTTGCAGGCCTGGGAAAAAGGGATGAGGACGGAGCACTCCGTATTCTTGCCATGAAGCAGATGCCTTCCGATTCGGAGATCCGTCGCGGTATTGTACACAATATTGAAGATGTGGCCGGCACTGTCCGTAAACTCAAGGAAGATCTGAGCAATTCACAGACACCACCGTTGGTGGTGAACCATGTTTATGTCGGTATAAATGGCTATACACTTCGGACCAAGGATGTGAATGTGTTTTCACAATTTGGTGGTACTGAATTGTTTACTGAAAAGGATCTCGATGAACTGAATGATCAGATTCCCGAAAACCTGCCCGACGATTTTTACCCGATCAACGTCTATCAACAAGAATTCCTGGTGGACGGCAAGCTTGACCGCAGTCCCATCGGTACCACGCCGAAGCGGGTGGACGCTCATTTCAAGGTAGTTGGCGGTATCGAGGATGTTGCCAGAAAAACCGAAACCGCCTTCGAAAGCATTCGGCTGAGTGCCAACCTGGAACTCGGACCCATCGCTTCAGCCGAAGCCGTACTGATGCCCGAAGAAAAATCCAAAGGTGTCGTCTGTGTCGATTTCGGTGCTGAAACCACTTCCATCTGCATTTATAAAGGTGAATTGGTCCGTTACGTTTCCGTACTTCCCTTCGGTGGACGGAACTTGACGCTGGACCTGCTTCAGCTCAACCTCGATGAGGAAGATGCCGAAAGCTTGAAACTGCTGAAAGGTACCGCCTTGCATTATACGGATTTCGAAGCGCAGGAAGGTGAGGAGCCCTTCACCAAAGAAGACCAGGAAGTCAATGAAATTTTGGTAGCCCGCATCGAAGAAATCGTCGAAAACATTTGGGCGCAGATTAACCGTTCTGGTATTGAAACCAACAAATTACTTTCCGGAATAGTCATCACTGGTGGAGCCTCCAGGTTGCCCGACCTGGAAAAACTACTGGCACGCAAAACGGGTATGATTGTCCGTAAGGGCGATCCCTCCACGTATCTGGATGCGAATTCTGCCGCTGTGTTTGGAAAGCCTGAATATGCCCGTTGCATTGGTTTGATCTTGCAAGGTACAGATGGCTGCTTTTCCATTGTCGATAATGAACCCGTCATTGAAGTGTTGAAGACCCCGGTTGTACAGGAACAGACCTTGGCTGGTTTCGGGGATGATAAGCCAATAATGCAGTCGAAAAAGCCCGTAAAAGAAAAGCACGTTAAACCAGCGAAAGCACCCAAACCGCCCAAAGATCCCAAAACCGGTGGCTTCAAAAACATTATTGGCAGCATTACCGAATTTCTTAACAACGATAATTGATCAACCCTACGACTATGGACGATATTATGGATTTTGATTTTCCAACGGTGGCCAAGACCATCATCAAGGTCATCGGCGTTGGTGGTGGCGGTAGCAATGCAGTGAACCACATGTACAAGGAAGGCATTCAGGATGTGACTTTCATGCTCTGCAATACGGACAACCAGGCATTGCTGCATTCTTCAGTGCCCACCCGTCTTCAACTCGGTATCGAGACGACCAAAGGACTGGGTGCAGGGAATGATCCCGCAAAAGCCCGTCTCGCTGCCGAAGAAAGCCTGGAAGACATCCGCAAGGCATTGAGCGACGATACCCGCATGGTCTTTATTACCGCCGGTATGGGTGGCGGAACCGGAACTGGTGCTGCTCCTGTCGTGGCTGAAGTGGCCAAGGGCATGGACATCCTAACGGTAGGCATCGTGACCATTCCGTTCGAATGGGAAGGCGATTCCAAAATTGACCAGGCCCTCGACGGCGTGGAAGAAATGAGCAAGCACGTCGATGCGTTGCTCGTGATCAACAACGAACAGCTCCGCCGCATTTACCCGGATCTCGAAATCAAAGACGCTTTCAAGAAGGCCGACGATACCCTGACCATCGCTGCCAAGAGCATTGCCGAAATCATCACCGTTCCCGGTCACATCAATCTTGACTTCGCCGACGTAAGCCGCGTGATGAAAGACGGTGGCGTGGCCATCATGAGTACAGGCTACGGTGTGGGTGAAACCCGTGTTTCGGATGCCATGACGGATGCCATGAACTCTCCGCTGTTGAACAACAACGACGTGTTCAACGCCAAAAAGGTGCTGTTCAACATTTCCTGCAGCGAGACAAAAGGTTTGTTCATGCACGAAATGGGACAAATCAATGAATTCATGAAAAAATTCACCTCCAGATTGGAAGTGATCTGGGGCATTTCCTTCGACAACGACCTGGGTGATCAGCTTAAAGTGACCCTGCTGGCTACCGGTTTCAACATCCAGAATATTCCACATGCAGGAGAACGCACACAGAAAATGTCGGACGATGAGCTTCGTAAAGTGCAGGATGCCAACCAGAAACGCGACGAGTGGAAGCGTACGTTGTATAAAAATAAACTCGAAAAGACGCCTCGCTATAAGAAATACGAACCCTACGTACTCACCGATGAGCAAATGGACAACGACGCGGTCATCGACTTGCTGAATCAGGAACCTGCCAACAAGCGGGACAGCAATTTCCTGGCACGTGTTAATTTTTAAAACCTACTATTATGACTTTAGCTGAACAAATAGACGCGGATCTGAAAGCCGCCATGATTGCCAGGGATGAAGTCCGCAAACTCACTGTCCGCGGCATTAAGAAGGAAATCATCGAAGCCAAGACTGCTCCGGGTGCGAATGGTGAAATCACGGACGACATGATTCTCAAGATTGTGACCAAATTGCTGAAACAACGCAAGGATTCTGCGACCATTTATGTGCAACAGAACCGTCCTGAACTGGCTGAAAACGAAATGCTTGAAGCTGCTATTCTGGAATCGTACCTGCCAAAACAGATGAATGCTGAAGAACTGGAAGCCGCCATCAAAGCCATCGTTGCTGAAACCGGTGCTACCGGTCCAAAGGATATGGGCAAGGTGATGGGCGTGGCCAGCAAGCAATTGGCTGGAAAAGCGGAAGGACGATTGATTTCGGAAGCGGTCAAGAATGTATTGAACAGTTTGTAAAGGCTGAAATAAATATACTGAGGCTGCTCGATCATCGGGCAGCCTATGTTGCTATAAAGAATTAATTGTGGAATTTACAGGTGTTCCATTTAAAGGACCCTGGTTCCCCCACCCTTGAAAATATTGTCCGACTTGGTGATGATGACTTCCTTCACCCCAGCATCGATGGCCTCGTAGGCATTCTCCAGTTTGGGGATCATACCACCCTGAATGATACCGCTTTTCACATAGTTGGCAAAGATCTCACGGGTAATTTTAGGGATGATACTACTGTCATCATCGGCATCCATCAGCACGCCTTCTTTTTCGAAACAATACATCAAGGTCACGTCGAAATGTTTGGCCAGCGCTTTGGCGGCTTCACCGGCGATGGTGTCGGCGTTGGTATTCAGCATGTTGCCTTTCTTGTCGTGGGTAAGCGGCGCCAATACGGGAACCACACCTTGATGAATGAGGCTGGCTAGGATGTCCGACTGCACTTCTTTTACGTCACCGACGAAACCGTAATCCACTTCGCCAACCGGACGTTTTTCGGAACGCATGTAGTTGAGGTCGGCGCCTGTAAGTCCAAGAGCATTGACATTCAACGCCTGCAAGCCAGCCACGATGTTTTTGTTCACCAGCCCCGCATAGACCATGGTAACCACTTTTAGGGTTTCAGCGTCGGTGATGCGTCGGCCGTTCACCATCTGGCTTTCAATGCCCATTCTGGCGGCTACCTGTGTGGCAGATCGGCCTCCGCCATGAACGAGCACTTTGTGTCCTTCTATGCGGGCGAAGTCTTTTAATAGCGCTTGCAAGGATTCAGGTTCCTCGACAATCTTGCCTCCGACTTTAATGACGATCAGTTTTTCCATAGTTTATTTGGCGTCTCTTTGACGGATTTCCACACGGCGGATTTTTCCGCTGATGGTTTTGGGCAGTTCGTCCACGAATTCGATGATACGGGGATATTTGTAGGGGGCTGTCACTTCTTTGACGTGGTCCTGCAGTTCTTTGACGAGGGCATCGCCAGCTTTGTCTTTCCAATCTTTTGCCAGAATGCAAGTAGCCTTGACAACTTGACCACGAATATCGTCCGGAACGCCTGTCACGGCACATTCCACAATGGCAGGATGCGTCATAAGTGCACTTTCCACCTCGAAAGGGCCGATGCGGTAACCGGAACTTTTGATGACGTCGTCGGCGCGACCAACAAACCAATAGTAGCCGCCTTCGTCTCTCCAAGCCAAATCACCGGTGTAATAAACGCCTTCCTTCATGGCTTCGTTCGTGAGGGTTTCGTTGCGGTAATATCCTTTGAACAGGCCAACTGGATACTTTTCACCGTATCGGATTACGATTTGACCTTGTTCACCGGCTTCGGCAGAGCGGCCATCCGGAGTTATCAAATCAACATCGTATTGCGGGCTGGGCAAACCCATCGATCCAGGCTTTGGCTCCACCCAAGGAGTAGTGACGACAATGACAGTTGTTTCACTTTGGCCATAAGCTTCGCGCATCTTGATGCCGGTGAGTTTGTAGAACTGGTTGTACACTTCCGGATTCAACGCTTCACCAGCGATGGTGCACCATTCCAGCTTGGAAAGGTCGTATTTGGTGAGGTCTTCGCGGATGAGGAAGCGGAAAATGGTTGGTGGCGCACAAAGGGAGGTCACCTTGTGCTTGGCAAGGATGGCCAGCATGTCGGAAGGGGTGAATTTCTCGTGGTCGTAAACGAACACGGTGGCTCCGGCTATCCATTGGCCGTAAAGTTTGCCCCAGACGGCTTTGAGCCAGCCCGTGTCGGCGATGGTGAGGTGCAAGCTGTCTTCGCGAAGGTTGTGCCAATAGGAGGCAGTGATGATGTGCGCCAAGGGGTAGACGCTGTCGAGCATCACCATTTTTGGGTTTCCGGTGGTACCTGATGTGAAGCTAACGATGAGCGGATCGCTGTTTTTAGTGGGTTCTAAAGGGCGTTCAAACGGTTTAGCGGCTAAGATGCCTTTGTGGAAATCTTCCCAACCTTCGGGGATGAAAGGACCGATGGAAACAAGTGTCTTGATGGACGGCGATTCAGGTAGAGCCGCGTTGATGTGGCCGATAACCAGTTCGTCACCGTCGCAAACAATGGCTTTGATGTCGGCTGCGTTGGCTCGGTAGAGGATGTCTTTTTTGGTCAGCAAATGTGTGGCCGGTATGATGACGGCTCCGATTTTGTGCAGCGCGATGATGGTGAACCAGAATTCAGCCCGCCTTTTGAGTACAGCCATGACCATGTCGCCCTTGACAATGCCGAGGGAACTAAAGTAGCCTGCCGTGCGATCCGATATTTCCTTGATTTCGCCAAAAGTATAGGTTTTGCTGGCTCCTTGGTCGTTGGTCCAGAGCAAAGCCCTTTTGTCCGGATTGGTTCTGGCCCATTCGTCCACGACGTCGTAGGCAAAATTGAAATCTTCGGGAACTATGAGTTCGTAATTCTGCTTAAAGTCCTCGAAATCGGTGAATTTCGTCTGTTTCAGATACTTCTCGATCATAATGTTACAGTGTGGTGTGGTTAGAAAATGATGGCCAGGAATTTGACGGCAGTTTCGTTTAAAGCTTTCATGCCGTGTAGTTTGGTGGCGTCGAAATACAGGCTGTCGCCTTGGTTCAGAATTAGGTCCTTACCGTCGATGCTGATTTGCATGCTGCCTTCGAGTACGAAATTGAATTCTTGCCCGTCGTGGCTGTTCAGATGGATGGGCGTATTTTCAGGTTTGGGTTCCACCGTTACGACAAACGGATCGGCTTTGCGATGGGCGAATTCGGCGGCAAGCGACTGGTACTTGTAGGAACTGCTGCGTTCCATGGCGGTGCCTTGGCCAGCGCGGGTCAAGAAGTAGGTGGAAACATTCGGTTCCGCACCAAAAAGCAAGGCGGTGAGTTCAACGTTGAAATGATGGGAAATGTTTTGGAGGGCGCTCACTGGAATGTCTTTCTTTCCGCTCTCATATCCTACATATTCCTCTTCGGAAATGTGACAGACTTCAGCCATTTCTGAAACACTGATTTCCAGGATGTCACGCAAACCGCCAAGGCGCTGGGCGATTTCTTGAATCTGTTTGTTCATATCGTTTTGGTATTTAAGTTCCGATTTGTAAGCAAAGGTACATTTTTCACTACAAAATCCGTAGTTTTGCAGGTACAAATACATCGCTACATGAAGATTCTGATAACCTACGCTTTGGAGGCTGAACGCGGCAGCTGGCAGATTCCCGGTCACGAACTTTTTTTCTGTAAAACCGGTGTGGGAAAGGTTTCTGCCGCTTTGCATACGTATGATGCTGCTCTTCGGCTGAAACCTGACATGGTACTGAGTGTAGGTTCTGCCGGGACACTTCACCATCAGGTCGGCGATATCGTACTTTGCAGTCATTTTATGGACAGGGATCTGGAAAAAATCGCATACCTGGGGGTGCCTTTCGAATTCGATTTCTCGGCTGAACTGGCTTTGTATGATTTTAAAGCTGCTTTGAAAGGATTTCTATCGACGGGAGATACGTTTCAAACGGATAAAAATGAATCTTCCGCAGGCATGCATGCCGATGTTTATGATATGGAAGCTTTCGGATCGGCACAGGCGTGCAAGCAACTGAAAATTCCTTTTCTGGCTGTCAAGTATATAACGGATGTTATCGGCCAAAATTCGCTGAAGCACTGGGAAGACAAGTTGGAGGATGCAAAAACAAGCCTTGAAAAATATCTTTGCAAATGGATTATCGAATAATTAAATATTCATAAAAAAGCAATATATTTGGACAAATCAATCAACGATTAATATACGATCCTTATTCTTATGAAAAAAATCAGCCTTTTTATTGCCTGTTGCCTTGCAACCACTTTCTTATTTGCACAAAACGTGGTGGATACGGTTTATACCACCCCTTTGACCAAATCGACACCATCGATAGACTTTAAGACAAAAGCCCTAACTTTCGGAGTGCTTCAAGGTGGTGGTTCCCTGATTGGTGCAGATCTTGAAATACTGATGTCCGAACGAATCGGGATTCAGGCTGGAATGGGTATGTTCGGTTATGGATTTGGGTTAAATTACCATCTGAAACCAGGCATAAGCACTTCTTTCTTATCATTAGCCTATTGGCATCAGGGAGTTGGAAACGGTTTTATGCAATCTCGAATCGGACCTACATTTGTGTATCGTGCCAAAAGAATCTTCACAGCCCAAATTGGTTTTGGCGCGTTGCTTGGTACCGGTCCAAATACTCCGGATGCCATAAAAGAAACACCCATATGCCTGCTGTATTCAATAGGGCTGTATTTCCCAATTTAAGAGTACGAATGTAAGATCTATACCAATGCCAGTCAACGTTGATGCGAAGATCAGCTACAGCAAGGCAAAGGATTTGCAATAATTTGCTTTACGTTATTCGAGCAATCGGTTTTCCAGAATCTTATTTTTGCTGAAATCTTTAATTTGGAGGTAGTGACCTGTTGCATCGGAAACTGCTTCCAAGGGTAGCATCCCGATGACTTCGCTGCAGTCGATGCTGACGCCTCGGTTGGCTGCTTCCTCGCGGATGCAATCGAAGACCTGGTGCATCGACGTTTGCGTGAAGTCGGTCAAGTTCATGGAAACTTGCGCTTGGCCCTTTTCCGCCAAATAGATACCCAATGCTTTTACACAAGGGAAACCGCCGCTGGAAAACCTAATTTTTTTTGCGATGGCTTTGGCAATTTCCAAATTGTCGGTGTTCAGATTAACATTCCAGGCTATCAGGAAGTTGCGGGCACCGATGATGGTTGCTCCGGCGGTCGGGTGGGGCGTGGAAGGCCCGAAGTCTGGCTTCCACAGCGGATCCTGCATTTTAAGCGCAAGCCCTTCGAATTGCCCTTTGCGAACATCGGCCAGATTCTCCCGGTGAAGCGCACTGGCCGCTTTTTCATAGAGATAAATAGGCAAATCACAGGCTGAAGCCACCTCAGAAGCCACATCTTTGGCCAACTGAACAGCTTCGTCCATCGACATATTTCGAATCGGAATGAACGGAACCACATCGGCGGCGCCCATTCGTGGATGCTCACCCCGATGCTGGTTCAAATCGATTTCGCGGACAGCTGTGCCGATAGCGTTCACCACGGCTTTCTTCATCGCTTTGGGGCTACCGATTGCTGTGATCACCATCCGATTGTGGTTGACATCGTTGCTGCTGTCCAACAACTTAACGCCTTTCACACTGCGAAAGCAATCAATGATCCGTTCCATTTTAACCTTATCCCTGCCTTCGCTGAAGTTGGGGACGCATTCCACCAATTTGTCCTGACTATTCATAGAGCGAAGATACAAAAACAAAAAAAGATTCCCATCAATTCGTGCCGCATTGAGTCACGAATTGGAATCCAAACTGAAGAACAAAAAAGAAGCTATCCTTATGAGACAGCTTCTTTCAAATATGGAGCGATAAATATTATGCCAACTTGCCCAATGCTTCTTTCACACGACGCATGGCTTCCACAATGTTTTCGTCGGAAAGGGCGTAGGAGAAACGGATGCATTTGGGAGCGCCGAAAGCGGTTCCGCCGACTGCAGCCACGTGGCCGACTTCCAGCAGATACATGGCCAAGTCGCCAGCATCGTTGATTTTGCGACCTTCAAAGGATTTGCCAAAGAACGAATCGGCTTCCGGGAAGATGTAGAAGGCACCTTCTGGTTTCGCACATTTCAGTCCGGGAATCTGGCGAGCCAGTTCCACGATGAGGTCGCGACGACGGTTGAAGGCGGCACGCATCTGAGCAACAGGCTCTTGCGTTCCAGTGTAAGCAGCCTCGCCAGCTTTCTGGGAAACGGAGCACGGACCTGACGTATATTGACCTTGTAGGGTATTGCAGGCAGAAGCGATCCACTGGGGAGCAGCAATCCAACCAATTCGCCAACCGGTCATCGCGTAGGCTTTGGAAACACCATTGATGATGACCACGCGATCACGGATGTTATCGAATTCAGCAATACTGACGTGTTTGCCTACATAGTTGATGTGTTCGTAGATTTCGTCTGAAAGGACGATGATGTTGGGGTATTTGGCCAAAACATCGGCCAGACCTTTGAGTTCCTCCCTGCTGTAAACGCTACCGGTCGGGTTGGACGGGGAGCAGAGGATGATGGCTTTGGTTTTGGGCGTGATGGCGGCTTCCAGTTGAGCGGGCGTGATTTTGAAATCCTGCTCGATGCCGGCACTGACAATAACGTTCGTGCCTTCGGCCAGTTTCACCATTTCCACATAGCTCACCCAGTAGGGGGCGGGTACTATCACTTCATCACCAGCGCTGATGATGGCAAGCAATACATTGCACACGGACTGTTTGGCTCCGTTGGAACAAACAATCTGTTCCGGTTTATAAACCAAACCGTTTTCGTTTTTCAGTTTGGCAACAATGGCATTGCGCAGGGCGGGGTAGCCGGGGACGGGGGAATAGAATGAAAAGTTGGCGTCAACGGCCTGTTTGGCAGCGTCTTTAATGTGGTCAGGGGTGAAGAAGTCGGGTTCACCGACACTCATGTTGATCACATCAATACCTTGAGCTTTCAATTCGTTGCTCTTTTGTGACATCGCCAATGTCTCTGAAGGCGAGAGGCTTGCTAAGCGCTCGGAAACAGGGTTCATACGTTTAGTTTATTAGGTTG
>Ga0209430_1000637_pt1 | contig 33430 bp, 27 predicted proteins | sample BarGraIncub1133A_FD_184504 | JGI IMG/M metagenome (GOLD analysis project Ga0209430, IMG submission 184504) | Arctic peat soil microbial communities from Barrow, Alaska - Barrow Graham LP Incubations 11-33A (SPAdes) (version 2) | ecosystem: Environmental > Terrestrial > Soil > Wetlands > Peat... | reverse complement strand
TGGTCGTTGCGCGAGACCCCGGAGTCGTTCATCCGGGACTACTTCACGCTGGTCGCGCCCGGCAGGTGGGAGCTCAGGTCCGAGATCCGCGAGATGGTCAAGTTCGCGCACCATAATCTGGCCTCCGGCGAGCGGGCGATGTCGGGTGAGACATCAAGCCTGGACGTCATCTTCTGCCGCAACACGCTCATGTACTTCTCGCCGCGTCAGTTGCGGGTGGCGGCGGATCGTCTGCAGGACTCACTGGCCATCGGTGGACACCTCTTCGTTGCGCCGAGCGAGGCGACACGGATGCTGTTCCCCCGTCTGACGCTGGTCCGTGTCGCGGGAGCATTCTGCTTCACCAAGCCGGGACCGGGTGCGCCGACGGCGCCGGTTTCGTCCAAGCCGCCGGCCCGCAGGGTCCGCGTGGACGCGGCGGTCGATCCGCCGCGTAGGATCGCCCGTCCGGTCGATCCCGCGCCGATCGTGGCGGCGCCGGCGATCGCGCAGGCGAAGGCGCTTGCGGACGGGGGGCGGTTGGCCGAAGCGCTGACCGTGTGCGACGCGATCGCGGCGGACATAAAAGCGACGGCGTCCTATCACTTCCTGCGTGCCACGATCCTGCAGGAGCTCGGGAGGTCGGAAGACGCGGCAACCGAGTTGCGCCGGGCCCTGTATCTCGAGCCCGACTTCGCGCTCGCCCATCTGCTCCTCGGGAACGATGCTTTGCGGGCCGGCGACCACCGGGCGGCGGCCAGGCACTATGCGACGCTCGCGAAGATCCTCGCGGGCCTCCCGCCCGCATCGGTGCTTCCCGATACGGACGGGATGACCGTCGGAGAAGTGCGCGCGATGATGCCCGACATCACGGGGAGGTCATAGCGCATGGCCAGGAGGAAGACAGCATCGTCTCCCGCTGCGGTGGACGCCGCCGTCCTGCACCGGCGCGCGCTTGCCTTGGCTGCCCGTGCGGAGGAATCGGACCACTCGGCGGATCTTCAGGTACTCGAGTTCTCCGTCGGTGACGAGACGTACGCGCTGGAGACGAGATTCGTGAGCGAGGTGTACCCGGTCACGGACCTCGCACTGATCCCCGGCACGCCCGACTTCGTCCTCGGCGTGATCAGCGTCCGCGGCAAGATCGTGTCCGTGCTCGACCTGCGGCCGATCTTCGGACTGCGCGTCCGAGAGGGCGTGTGCTCGGATACCGCGATCGTGCTCCGATCGGACTCCATGGAGTTCGGCGTGGCGGCGGATCAGATCAGAGAGGTGAAGGCACTGCCCCTCGAGACGCTCCAGCAATCGCTCAAGACGTTGGCCGGCGCGAGTGGGGACTACGTGTTCGGGGTGACGCCTGAGCGGGTGGTCCTCCTGGACGCCGCGAAGCTGCTTGCGGATCCGAGATTGGTCGTGCGGCCCGGTGCGGGGTCGGAAGCTCTCACTACGGAGGGATCGGCATGACGCTCATCAGGAAGATTTACGCAGGGTACGTGGTCGCGATCGTGCTTCTGGTGGCGATGCTCGGCTTGGCGATCTACGACATGAACGACACGCAGTCGCGGTACACCTCCCTTCTGAACGAGGACGTGCAGGTACGCTACGCGGCGTCGGAGATGCGCTTCCAGATCCGCGACACGGTGGCGGATATGCGGGCAGCGCTGCTGTACCGCGACCGCCGCGCCGAGTTCATCAAGCGGACCACGGACTTACTGCCGCCGATTGACGTTGCCGTCACGCAGATGCAGGCTGCCGCCGAGGCCTCCGGTATCGGAGTCGACACTGCCGCACAGATAGCCAGCAAGGAGGTCTCGTGGCACGGGGGCGTCACCCAAGTGCTCGCGTTTCTCAGCTCCAAGAACGAGACTGCGGCGTTGGGTGAGGCTGAGAAGCTTGCGGTTCCGGGGCAGGAGATCGTCGATCTCTCCACGCAACTGATAGAGACGGCCAACGCGAGCGTGACCGCCCACACCGCTGCCGCCGAGAAGGCCTCCGCGGAGTCTACGATCGTCATAGTGGCCGCCGCCGTGCTCTTCATCATCTTCGCGATCGGTCTTGCTGTGTGGATCGCGACCTCCACCAAGCGGACACTGCGCGAGGTGACGGCCAAGCTGATGAGCTCCGCAGCCGAAATGCTCGCGGTCTCGGCGCAGGTCGCGGCCGGCGCGTCGCAGACGGCGACATCGATCTCCGAGACCACGGTCACCGTCGTCGAGGTCAAGCAGACTGCTCAACTGGTCAACGAGAAGGCGATGGCGCTCGTTGAGACGGCCAACGAGACGGCCCGCGTGGTGGAGATGGGCAGCAAGTCGGTCGAGGAGACACTGAGCGGGATCGAGCGCATGGGCGAGCAGATGAGCGTCATCACGGAGTCGATCATGCGCCTGTCGGACCAGACCGCGACGATCTCAGACGTCATAGCGACCGTGAACGACCTCGCCGAGCAGTCGAATCTCCTGTCGGTGAACGCCGCGATCGAGGCCGCGAAGGCCGGCGATCAGGGCAAGGGCTTCGCGGTGGTCGCGCAGGAGGTCAAGAACCTCGCCGACCAATCGAAGATGGCCGTGGCGCAGGTGCGCGGGGTCCTAGCCGAGATCGAGAAGGCCTCGACTGCCACGATCATGGCAACGGAGCTGGGGAGCAAGTCGGTCGAGAGCACGGCGAAGCAGTCGATTCAGAGCGGCGAGGCCATTGATCGGCTTGCGGAGAGCGTTGCCGCGGCGGTCCTTGCGATCCAGCAGACGGCCGCGTCGACCGAGCAGCAGTTCGCCGGGCTCGGCCAGATCGGCTCTGCGATGGAGGCGATCAACGAGGCCAGTGCGCAGAACGTTGCCGGGACACGGCAGATAGAGGCAGAGGTCGGCCATCTGCGCGATATGGCCAACGCCCTCCAGGCACTGATCGATAACCGCACGACCATCGGCACCTGAGCACCCGGGAAGGCGACGCGACGTGCATCCGAGTGACGAGGATTTCGCCGCACAGCTTCGCGCAACGTTCTACGCGGAGGCGATCGAGCACGTCGAGGCGCTGTCACGCGGCCTGCTCGAACTCGAGGGCCTGCCCGCCTCTGCGCGCCGGTCTGAGCTGCTCGACGGGATGTTCCGGGAGGTCCACAGCCTCAAGGGCGCTTCGGCCGCGGCCAGCCAGCCCCGGATCACCGCCGTGTGCCAGTCGATGGAGACGGTCCTCGCGTCGTGGAGGGGTGGCGCTTCGGAGCCCGTCGCGACGGAGATCGACTCGGTGAGCGACGCGCTGGATACCGTGGTGGCGCTCCTGGAACCATCGACCGGGCCAGCCCGGACGGTCAAGGCGGGATCGGAGATCGTGCGTGCGCCCGACCATCCCGCTTCTCATCCGGATCCGGGGCATGCGGCAACGTCGACGCCGGTCTCACCTCCTCCCGACCCTTCATCTGCGCCGTCTTCGACCGCCTCGACCGGCACCCAGGACACGATGGTGCGGGTGGCCGCCGGCAAGATCGACGCCCTGATGCTCCAGGCCGAGGAGATGCTCGCCATCAAGCTCGCTCAGAACCGTCACGCGAGCGGGGCCCGCGACCTGGACACGCGGACGCGGGCGTGGCGCAAGGGCTGGGACGCTGCGCGTGCGGATCTTGCATCGGTGGACCGACTGACGCCGGCGGCTCTGCGCCGCGTGCGCGCGGTCCTGGACGGCACCTCAGCCTTCGCGGCCGAGCTGTCGGCTCGCACCTCCGCGCTGGCGGCCGGAGCCGAGCAGGACCGGCGCCACGTGGGGCCGCTCGTGGACGACATGCTGGCCCAGGTCGAAAGCGTGCTGATGCTCCCGTTCTCCTCGATATCCGCCCTGTTCGGCAAGATGGTGCGCGATCTCGCGAGGCAAGAGGCCAAGGAAGTGGACCTCGTCGTCAGCGGCGCGGAGACGGAGCTGGACCGGCGCGTCCTGGAGCGGCTCAAGGATCCGCTCGTCCATGCGATACGCAATGCGGTGAGCCACGGCATCGAGACGCCGGAAGGGCGCGCGACCGCGGGCAAGCCGGAGCGAGGTGTGGTGCGCGTCGTCGTTTCCAGGCTCGAGGACAGCCGGGTCTCGATCGAAGTGACCGACGACGGCCGCGGGCTCGACCCGGCCGGCATCCGGGACGCCGCTGTAGCGACGGGCGCGGCGACGCGAGAGCAGGTGGAGTTGCTCGACGACGACCGCTCCCTTTCGCTGGCATTCGAGCCGGGCGTCTCGACCAATCCGATCATCACCGACATCTCCGGGCGGGGCGTGGGGCTGAACGTCGTGCGGCGCAACATCGAGGAACTCGAAGGGACCGTCTCGTTCCGGTCCGCTGCGGGCGGGGGCTCGACCCTGCGTCTCGTGGTCCCGACGGCGCTGGCGACCATCCGGGGCGTTGTAGTGGAGGTGGGCGGCCGGCCCTACGTCGTCCCGACCACCCTTCTCTACCGCGTGATGCGGGTCAGCCGGGACTCGATCAAGACCGCGGCGAACCAGCCGACCATCTTGGTCGACGAGCGGCCCGTGCCCATGGTCGACCTCGCTGCCCTGGTCGGCATACCCCGACCTCGGGACCGGAAGCCAGACGACCGGATACAAGCGTTCGTTCTCGGGGGGCGTGACGAGCGGATCACCTTCGGGGTGGACCGCGTCATGCGAGAACAGGACGTGCTGGTCAAGAGCCTCGGACCACAGCTCGCGCGAGTCGCGAGCGTCTCGGGAGCGACGGTGCTCGAGACCGGACAGGTCGCCCCGGTCTTCGACACCCGAGGCCTCATCGCCGCCGCGAACGCGCTGTGGCAGGCTGGAGGCGCGCTCGGTCAGGAGGAAGAACCCGCCGAGGTGGCGCCGAGCATCCTGATCGTCGAGGACTCGGTGACGTCTCGGATGCTGCTGCGGAACATCCTCACGACCGCGGGCTTCCGCGTTCGTACGGCCTGCGACGGGTCCGAAGCTCTCACGGTGCTCAAGACGGAGTTGTTCGATGCCGTCGTCTCCGACGTGGAGATGCCGAAGATCGACGGATTCGAACTCACCGCCCGCATCCGTGCGGACGCGCGGACCGCCCGCATCCCTGTGATCCTGGTGACGGGGCGCGAATCGCAGTCGGACAAGGCGCGCGGCATCGAAGCAGGAGCCAACGCGTACCTGATCAAGAGCAACTTCGGCAAGAACAACCTGCTGGAGACCCTTCGTCGACTGACATAGGAGACCCATTCGTGCCCAGGGCGGTCACCATACTGCTCATCGAGACATCCGCCGGCGAGCGCCGTCGGCTGAGCGACGCGTTCGCGACCGGCGCAGGTATGGCGGTCGTCGGAACGGCTTGGACGGCGAGTTCAGCCAAGGCGCTCGCGCACGATTTGGCGCCCGACGCGATCGTGATCGGGGGCGCCCCCGGTAAGGATCCGCTCGCCCTGGTCGTGTCCATCATGGAGAGCGCCGCCGCTCCCATCATCGTCATCGGCGGCCCGCTCATGCCGCGATCCGAGACGCAGCGATTGCTTCACGCGGGGGCTGTGGCGGTGGTGGGCGTGCCCGAGGGCACGGGCGTGGAGCGGAGCAGGGCAGAGACCGAACTCGTAAAGGTCGTTCGGGGCATGTCGGAGGTCGGGGTCGTCACGCGACGACCGCCGCGCGCGGCGAGCGCTCCGGTAGCGTTCCGGAGTCCGGGTGCCGGGCCGATCGACGTGGTCGCGATCGGGGCGTCGACCGGCGGGCCGCAGGCCATCTTCACAGTGCTTTCGGGTCTCCCCAAGGCCTACCCCATACCCATCCTCATCGTCCAGCACATGGCGGTGGGGTTCCAGCCGACGTTGCTCGATTGGCTCAACCGTTCGGGCGGCCCGCCCGTCCGCGCACCGGCGGGCGGGGATCAGCTCATCGCAGGCAACGCGTACCTCGCGCCCGATTCGTATCACATGGGTGTCGACCGCGGAGGTCGGATACAACTGAGCTCGTCGCCACCGGAGAGCAGCCTCAAGCCGGCGGTGTCGTACCTGTTCCGCTCCGTGCGGAAGGCGTGCGGACCCCGGTGCATCGGCGTGTTGCTCACCGGGATGGGCCGCGACGGAGCCGACGAGCTGAAGCTGATGCGTGAGGCCGGAGGGGTAACGATCGCGCAGGACGAGCGATCGAGCGTCGTGTACGGGATGCCGAGGGAGGCCGCGCTGATCGGGGGGGCGACCTATGTGATCGGGGTGGACAAGGTGGCCGCGATGCTGGTCTCACTCACGTCATCTGCCGCGATGGCCGGACGATAGGGAGGCGGGAGAGGTGACCGCGAGCCAAGGAATCGACCGGGAGGGTCGTTGCAGGGTCGTCCTCGCGGAGGACAGCCCGACCGAGGCCGCATGTCTCGAGTTCCTGCTGGTGAAGAACGGCTACGACGTGGTCGTGGCGCAGGAAGGCGAAGCGGCGCTGCGGTTCGCCCGGGAAGCGCACACGGATCTCGTGATCAGCGACGTGGTCATGCCGAGGATGGACGGCTACGCGCTGTGTCGCGCGGCGAAGGCGGACGCCACGATCGCCGAAGTGCCCGTGATGCTCCTCACGGGTCTGTCCGATCCCGCGAGCGTGCTCCGCGGCCTCGTGTCCGGCGCGGACGACTTCCTGCTCAAGCCGTATGACGAGGGCCTCCTGCTGTCACGGATCACCTCGCTGCTCGGATCCGCCGACGCCTCGTCCGATGCGGACGAGGCGTCGGAGCTGGCGGTCATCTTCCGCGGCGAGACGTTCGCGCTCGATCCCCGCGCGCTGCGCCGGGCCCGCATCCTGCTTGCCACCTACGACCTGACCGATGGCCGATACGCGGGGCTCTCAGAGGTGCGGAACTGCCTGCGCATCGCCGAGGCGGGTATTGACTGAGTACCATCAGATCAGGCGTACGGGGCGAGCATCCGGGGGAGGACGAGCAGGGTATGCCAGAACAGCAGTCGCGCGCCGATGCAGAGGGTTCGCATCTTCGCATCGTCATAGCCGAAGACAGTCCCACCCAGGCCGCGTTCCTGGAGCACTCGTTCGTGAGGAAGGGATGCTCGGTCACGGTCGCGCGCGACGGGTGCGAGGCCCTCGCGGCCGTCAGAGCCGAGCTGCCCGATCTGCTCGTGAGTGACGTGATCATGCCCGTGATGGACGGCTACGCGCTGTGCCGAGCGGTCAAGTCCGATCCGGCCACTGCGGGCGTGCGAGTCGTGCTCGCCACGCAGATGACTGACTGCGCCGACATACTCAGAGGAATGGCGGCCGGCGCCGACGATTTCCTCAGCAAGCCTTATGATGCGGCCGATCTGGACTCACGAGTCTTCAACGCACGAAGGTTCGAGGACTCCGTCGACGGTGATATCGTGCTCGAGTATCGGGGCGGAGAGCACGTGTTCGGCGGCGATCTGGCCCGTCACGTCAACTTCATGCTTTCCGCGCTCGAAGAGGCCGAGAAGCGCCTGCGGCTGCAGCGCGAGAGCGAGCAGCGCACGAACCTCCTTCTCAACAGCATGGTCGAAGGGCTGGCGGTGCACGAGGTGATCGTCGACGAATCCGGTTCTGCGATCGACTATCGCTTCCTGGACGTGAACTCCGCATTCGAGGCCCTCACCGGGCTCAAGGCCGGTGACGTGGTCGGGCGCACGGTGCTGGAAGTGCTTCCTGAGACCGAGCCGTTCTGGATCGAGCAGTACGGCCGGGTCGCACTCACCGGCGAGCCCGTCCAATTCGAGCACTACGCTCGTTCGTTCGGCCGGCAGTACAAGGTGAGCGCCTACTGTCCGGAGAAGGGCCGCTTCGCGACGGTCTTCACGGATATCACCGACCGCAAGCTCGCCGAGGAGACGCTGAGGCGAAGCGAGCAGAACCTCAACCTCTCGGTGGGCAGAGTCGGCACCTGGAACTGGGACCTCGCCACCGACGCGCTGGAGTGGTCGCCGCGCGCCAAGACGATGTTCGGCCTGCCCGAGGACGCGAAGATCACCCACGAGAGTTTCCTGGCGGCCCTTCACCCCGAGGACCGCGACGGCGCCGACGCCGCGATCAAAGAGGCGCTCGCGGGCAAGACCGACTGCGACATGGAATACCGCGCGGTGTGGCCGGACGGCACCGTGCGTTGGATCTACGACCTGGGCCGCGCTTACGAGGACGCGACCGGCACCCTCGTGCGCATGGCGGGATCCATGCTCGACATCACCGACCGCAAGCTCGCCGAGGAGGAGTCCCGGGCGATGGCCGCGGACCTGGTCCGCTCGAACGCCGAACTCGAGAAGTTCGCCTACATCGCCTCGCACGACCTTCAGGAGCCTCTGCGCATGGTCGCCAGCTACACGCAACTCCTCCAGCGCCGCTACAAGGGCAAGTTGGACGCGGACGCGGACGAGTTCATCGAGTACGCGGTCGACGGTGCGACCCGGATGCAGACGCTCATCAACGAGTTGCTGGCCTACTCACGCGTCGGGACGCAGGGCGCACCTCTCGTGTCGACCGACCTGGAACCCGTGCTGACGACGGTACTGAAGATGCTCCAGACGACGCTCGCTGACGCCGGCGCCGTCGTGACCCATGACCCGATGCCAACGGTCACGTGCGACGGACTCCAGATCGGGCGGGTGTTCCAGAACCTCATCGCGAATGCGGCGAAGTTCCGCACGGACCAGGCGCCGCTCATCCACATCGGCGCGACGCGCTCCGACGGGGAGTGGGTATTCTCCGTCGAGGACAACGGCATCGGTATCGAGGCGGCCTACTTCGAGCGGATCTTTGTCATCTTCCAGCGGCTGCAGTCTCGCGCCGACTATCCCGGTACCGGCATGGGCCTGGCGATCTGCTACCGAATCATCGAGCGGCACGGCGGGCGCATCTGGGTCGAGTCGGAGCCGGGCAAAGGCTCCACGTTCTGGTTCACGCTGCCCGACGAGAAGGAGGGATGACGATGACCGACGGCGATCACGTTCCCATCGAGATCCTATTGGTGGAAGACAACCCTGGGGATGTTCGCCTGACCCAGGAGGTCCTCAAAGAGGGCCGAATCGCCAACATCCTCAACGTGGTGATGGATGGCGTCGAGGCGTTGAGGTACCTGCGGCGTGAGGGCGACTACGCGAACGTCCCGGACACGGATCTCATCCTCTTGGACCTGAACCTGCCGAAGATGGACGGCCGGGAGGTCCTGGCGGTCATCAAGGCGGATCCGGTATTGGCCCGGATCCCGGTGGTCGTCCTGACCACGTCCGGCGCCGAGGCCGACATCCTGAGCGCATACAGCCTGCACGCGAACTGCTACATCACCAAACCAGTCAGTCTCGATCGGTTCGTCGAAGTCGTGCGCTCGATCGAGGACTTCTGGCTGTCTCTGGTCCGTCTTCCGGCCCACAGGGAGTAGGCAGCAGCGATGATGACGGTGCTCATAGTCGAGGACAATCCGGGAGACGTCCGGCTGATCGCCGAGATGCTCAGCGAGTCCGAGCCGGGTACGACGTTCGAGAGCGTGGAAACGCTCGCCGCGGCGCTGGGGAGCCTCGAGCCCGGAGGGATCGCCATCGTGCTCTTGGACCTCGGACTCCCCGACAGCCAGGGCCTGCGCACCTTGGAGCGGATCCAGGAGGCGGCTCCGGGTGTTCCGGTGATCGTGCTGACCGGCAACATCGACACCCGGATGGCCCTGCAAGCGGTCGAGAGCGGCGCGCAGGACTATCTCGTGAAGGGGCACTTCGACGGTGAGGTCCTCGGCCGGGTCATCCGCCATTCGATCGGGCGCAAGTCGGTCCAGCAGGCCTTGGTCGTCAGCGAGGCCGAGCTGTTGAGCGCCAACGCGCAGTTGGGGCGCATGGTTCACAATCTGGTCGAGTCGATGGGCCGCATCGTCGAGTTGCGCGACCCCTACACACAGGGCCATCAGACACGCGTCGCCGCTGTCGCCAAGGACATAGCCATCGAGATGGGGCTCGGTCATGATCTCGTCGCCGGGATCGAGATGGCCGGCCTCGTCCACGACATCGGGAAGCTGAGCATACCGGCGGAGGTCCTGACCAAGCCCGGTGGGCTCTCCGACCTGCAGTGGTTGATCATGCGCGAGCATCCTGAGCAGGGCTTCGAGATACTGAAGGACATCGCGTTCCCCTGGCCGGTCGCGACCATCGTTCGGCAGCATCACGAGCGCATGGACGGTTCCGGATACCCGCACGGCCTTAGTGGCGGCGCCATTCTGATCGAATCGCGTGTGATCGGCGTCGCCGACGTCGTGGAGGCGATGGCGTCGCACCGGCCCTACCGCCCCGCGCACCCGGTGGCCACTGCCATCTGCGAGATCGATTCTCACCGGGAGTGGTTCGATCCCGATGCCGTGGATGCGTGCATGCGACTCTATGCCTCCGGTCAACTGAGGCTGGAGGTGGCCCTGGCTGGGCGGCTCGACGCGACATCAGACGGAAGCCGGGGGTGATCGGCTGCTGCGACGCCCGAGGTTGTCCACCCTGCGTGCTACCCTGATTGGCGTCCCTCGCACCGCCTTGTCGCGGTGCGACGACCCGTGAGGGGGAGCGAGTGCCGACCGAGCCGAGACAGCCCACGCGCGTGATGCAGGTCATCCGCCCCGCCGCGGGCGGGATGAAAGCACACGTGCTGCAGCTTGCGACCGGTCTGCGCAGCCGCGGGTTCGAGTGCGAGATCGCCTGCCCGGGTGACTCGGAGCTCGTCCACGATGCGCTCGAGGCCGGCATCATCATCCATCCGGTGCCCATCGTCGGGCCGTTGCGTCCGTTCCGTGACCTGATGGCGGTCGTCTCTCTCGCCGAGGTGCTGAGGGAGCGCCGACCGGCCCTCGTGCACGCTCACGGTTCGAAGGCCGGGCTCATCGCCCGTCTCGCCGTCCGGATCGGCGGCGGCGCTCCGACGATCGTCACCGTCCACAACCAGGTCCTGTATGGCGGCGTGTCGCCGTTCATGCGCCGGATCTACATCTGGATGGAGCGGGCGCTGTCTCGTCGTACCGCTCGCACCATCACCGTCTCCGATGCGCTGCGTGCGGAGCTCGTCGACGTGATCGGGATCGATGCGTCGAAGGTGGTGACCGTCCACAACGGGCTGCCTCTCGGGCCTCTGCTCGCGGGCGGGAACCGCGATGCTGCCCGGCGACGCTACGGCATCCCCGACGGCGCACTCGCGTTCGGGTTGGCTGCGCGCTTCGCGCCTCAGAAGGCGCTCGACGTGCTCGTCGCGGCTGCTCTTCCTGTCTTGGAGCGCTATCCCGACGCATGGCTCGTTCTGGCCGGCTCGGGCCCGTTGCTGGAGTCCATCAAGACGCAGGCGCGCGCGTCCTCGCTGAGGGACCGCATCCTGTTCCCGGGGTACGAGACCGACGTGCGTGGGCTGCTCGCGGCGCTCGACATCTACGCATCCTCCGCGATAGCCGAGGGCCTGGGACTGGCGACGATCGAAGCGATGGCCGCCGGTCTTCCCGTCGTGAGCACCACGGCGGGCGGTACCCCCGAGGTCGTCGAGGACGGGGTGACGGGCCTGCTCGTCGCACCGGGCAAGGTCGCCCCGTTCACCGAGGCGCTCCTCCGCCTCGCCAAGGACCCGGTGCTCCGCAGGCGCATGGGCGAGGCGGGCCGAGCCCGGGCGCGTGCGGAGTTCGACGAAGACCGTATGCTCGATCGGATCGCCGGCATCTACCGGGAGGTGCTCGCGTGATCCGTTTCGCCGAGGTGGTCGTGGGGGAGGGTGGCGGTATCCGATGCGCGCGGTGTCATCCTGATGGCGCCGTCGTCTCATATCGCGATGCCGAAGAAGTCCGCGCTGAGGTCTCCGCGGTGTGCGGGCTCTGGGACACCCCTCCGGGGCCGAACATCACGTTCACCGGCGCCGAACCGTTCGGACATCCCGCCCTGCCGTCACTCATCGCTTCCGCAGTCGAGGCGGGCTGCGTGCGCGTGTGTCTCGACACCGATGCCGTGGCCTGCACTTCGCCCCAGAATGCAGGGGGGTCCCTCATGGCGGGAGTCCGGCACCTGCGCTGGATCGTGTTGGGCGGGACGCCCGGCGTCCACGACGCCCTCACCTCGCGGCCCGGGGCCCTCGACGCGTCGGTCGCGGGCGTGCGCTCGTTCCGTTCGATCGCCAAGGACCAGGACATCGACATCAGCGTCACCGCCGTGATCCCGGTCTGCCGGCACAACGTGCACGACCTTCCCGCGGCCGTTTCGGTCGCGCTCGGGGTCGAGGCGGATGCGGTGCATCTCCGGGTCGAGGACGGCGGGCTCGACCTGGGTTCGGCGATCCCCTGGCTCGTGGCGGCGTGTGACACCGGCGTCGTCAACGGCGTGTGGGTGGAGGTCGAAGGCGTCCCGTTCTGCCTGCTCCCGGGCTACGACCTGCACCTTGCGGATGCGGTGCGCGTCCGGCCCGGCACCAAGCAGACGGCATGCGCCTCCTGCGCGCTCGATCCCGTGTGCGCCGGCGCCCCGGCGTCGGCCAGCACCGACCAGCTGGCGCTGCTCGTACCGCCCGGTTCTGCCCCGTCCCTCGCGGCGTCCGTGATGCGCTCTCGCCGAGAGGCGGTGCGCTGATGGCGAACGCCCCGTTGCGGTGCGTGATGCTTGCGCTCAATTCGCCCGGCTATCGGTCGCTCGCGCTCGGATACCTGCGCGCCTACGCCCAGGCCGATCGGCGGCTCGCCGGACGCGTCGCGTTCGAGACACTCGACCTGGACACCGAGGTGGACCCCTGGTGGGTCGCATGGCGTGTCCTGGGTATGGACGCGGACGTGCTCGCGATCTCGGTGACGTGCTGGAACGCGCGCAACGTCTACGAGGTGTGTCGCCTGGTCGCGGCCGTACGCCCGGAGTGCGCCATCGTGCTCGGTGGCCCGGAGGTCGGCCCGGCGGCGGAGGAAGTGCTCGCCACGCACCCGCACGTGAGCGCCGTCGTGCGCGGGGAGGGTGAGATCACCTTCGCGGACCTGCTGGCTGAGCTCAGCACGAGCGGCAAGCCGTGGCGGGTCGACGGCCTCACGCTCCGGAAGGGTGACGAGATCGTTTCCACGCCGGACCGCGCACTTGTGGCGAACCTCGACGATCTTCCCTCGCCGTACCTGACCGGCGTAATGGTCCCTGAAGACGGCGGCGCCTATCTCGAGACCTTCCGCGGGTGCCCGCATCGGTGCGCCTACTGTTTCGAGGGTAAGGGCTATGGGCGGATCCGCTCGTTCAGCGACGCGCGGATAGCCGCCGAGATCGATCTCGTGGCGACGGCTCCGGGCGTTCGCACGTTCTCGTTCATCGACCCGGTGTTCAACCTGACGGACAAGCGCCTCGAGATGCTCGCGGACGCCATGGCGCCGCACGTGGCTCGTGGTATCCGGCTGCACACGATCGAGGTCGACATCGAGCGTATCGATGCCGAGGCCGCCGCGCTGCTCCGCGTTGCGGGCGTCGCGAGCGTCGAGACGGGCCCGCAGACCATAGGCGTCGGCGCTCTCAAGGCCTGCCACCGGCCGTTCGATGCGGAGCGCTTCACCGCCGGGATCGCCGCGTTGCGCGCGGCCGGGATCTCGTGTGAGTGCGACCTGATCGTCGGGCTTCCCGGCGATGACGCATACGACTTCCTCGCGGGGCTGCGGTTCGTGCTGCGTCGGGACCCGGGCAAGCTCCAATCGTCCACGCTGCACGTGCTGCCCGGCACCGAACTGTGGGAGCGTGCGGCCGAGCTGGGCATCGAGTTCGACCGCGAACCGCCACACGAGGTCATAGCCACCAGCGGCGTGGGATTCCGTGACCTTCGCCGTGCCGAGGTGCTCGCCTCGGCGCTGCAGTCGGTCTATCGGGCGCGGATCTGACCCCACACGAGAAGGAGGCGGCGAGATGTCCGACCACGTTTCGGCTCGTGCACAGGCGGTGCGCCCCTTCGTCGTGATGGATGTCGTGGCGCGCGCCAAGGCGCTGGAGGCCGCCGGTCGTGACATCGTCCGCATGGACGTCGGCGATCCGGACCTGCCCACGCCCGAGGTGATCACGCGCGCGGCCGAGGCCGCCATGGAGGCGGGCGACACCGGTTACACGCAGTCGATGGGACTGCCCGACCTTCGCGACGCGGTCTCGGCGCGCTTCATGTCGAAGTACGGCGTGACGGTGGATCGCGACGACATCATCGTGACCCAGGGGACATCGCCTGCGATGCTGCTGCTCTTCGGCACCCTGCTCGACCCGGGCGACGAGGTCATCATCTCGGACCCGTGTTATCCGGCATACCCCAACTACATCAACTTCCTCGGGGGAGTGCCGGTACGCGTTCCGGCGCGGGCCGAGGACGGATTCCGCATGCGGATCGAGGAGATCGAGGCGGCGATCACGCCGCGCACGCGCTGCATCATGATCAACTCGCCGTCGAACCCGATGGGCACGGTGCTGCCACCCGAGGACCTGCGCGCGATCGCGGAGCTCGCGGAGCGTCGCGGTCTGTATGTCGCGAGCGACGAGATCTACCACGGGCTGGATTACGAGGGCCAAGACCACACCATCCTCGAGTACACGGACCGGGCGTTCGTGCTGAACGGGTTCTCGAAGCTGTATTCGATGACGGGATGGCGTCTCGGCTATCTGGTGGCACCCCGGGCCTTCGTCCGACCGGCGGAGGCCATCCAGCAGAACTTCTTCCTGTGTGCCAACCACTTCGTCCAGGTGGCCGGTGTGACCGCATTGTTGAAAGCCGATCTCGACGTGGTCCGCATGCGTGCGGTCTACGACGAACGGCGGCGCTTCCTGGTCCCGGCGCTTCGCTCGCTCGGGCTGAAAGTCGACGTCGAGCCGACGGCGGCCTTCTACGTGTTCGCGGACGCCCGGGAGTGGGGGAACGACTCGCTGGCTCTCACGTATCGGCTCATGGAGGAGGCGAGCGTGGCGGCGGCTCCCGGTATCGACTTCGGGCCGGGCGGCGAGGGGTTCCTCCGCTTCGGTTATGTGACCGCGGTCGAGCGGCTCGCAGAGGGCGTCGAGCGGCTTCGGTTGTGGGCCGGGGCGAACACCTGACCCCGGGGCCTTTTGTGGTCGGGATCCGGGAGGGCGCGTGTCAGACCGCGGTGCGACACTTGCGTTGCAGGGTTCCGATTAGTGAGAGAGGCGTCCATGTCGGTCTTCTCGCATTCGCGCATCGACAGTTTCGAGACGTGCCCGAAGAAGTACGAATTCAGCTACATCCTCAAGACGCCGCGGGGCCCTTCCGGCATCGAGGCGTTCATGGGCAGCCGCGTCCATGACGCTCTCGAGTGGCTCTACGGCGAGGTGCGATCGTGCCGCCTGCCCGACGAGGAGGACCTCGTCGAACGCTACGCCCTGGTGTGGGGCTCCGAGTGGAGCGAGGACGTCCGGGTCGTGCGCGCGGGGCGCACGGTCGAGGACTACCGGGCGATCGGCGAGAAGGCGCTGCGCATGTATTACCGCCGCTACCACCCCTTCGACCAGGGCACCATCGTAGGGCTCGAGCTCCGCGTGTCCCTGACCCTCGACCACGATCACGAGATCATCGGTTACATCGATCGCGTGGAGAAGGTCGCGGACGGCGTGTGGGAGATCCACGACTACAAGACGTCGGCATCGCTGATGACTCAGAGCAAGGCCGACGCCGACCGCCAGCTCGCGCTCTACGACCTCGCCATCCGCACGATGTACCCCGACGTGCGGCAGGTCACGCTCGTTTGGCACTACCTGGTATTCGACCAGGAGTTGCGTTCGAGCCGTTCGCCCGAGCAACTCGCCGACCTGCGCACACAGGTCCTCGACAGCGTCCGGCACATCGAGGCGCAGACCTCTTTCTCCACCAAGGTCTCGAACCTTTGCGACTGGTGTGATTACAAGGCGCTTTGCCCCGCGTGGAAGCACCTCTACCAGAACGCGGACCTCGACGAGGCCGCGCGCCTCACCGAGCCCGGGGCTGTGCTCGTGGATGAGTACCTGCGCGTCTCGGACGAGGTCGCCGCGCTCAAGGCGCGTCAGGACGAGCTCAAGGAGGCCATCGCGCGGCGTGCCGAGGAGGATGGAGTCGATCGCCTCTTTGGAGCGCAGGGATCACTCAAGGTGTTCCGCTACGTGTCCGTCTGTATTCCCGACGCCAAGGACCCTCGCCGCTCCGATCTCGAGGAGGAGCTGCGCTCCATGGACCTGTGGGACAGGTTCTCGGCGCTCGCCCCCTATGCGCTTTCGCGTGCGATAGGGGACGGCGGGCTGGCCCCGGACGAGCTTGTCCGGCTCGAGCCGTACGTCACGCGTGCGCCGGGGGTGAAGCTCTACCCGGGGCGTCGCGGGTAGCGGCGCGCACATGGATGTGGAGTTCACCGGGGCAGGCCTCGCCGAACGGTCTTCGGCACGGGCGTTGCTGTCCAGTGGCGCGAACACCAATGTTGGGACATCCCTAGGGAGGGCGTGTGCCTGAGGTCTGGAGCAAGGCCGATCTGCATATCCATTCGACTCAGAGCGACGGGCTGGCCACGCCTGAGGAGATCGTCGCCTACGCGGCGACTCGTACGGACCTGAAGGTCATCGCAGTCACCGATCACAACACGATCGAGGGTGGGCTCAGGGCGTTGGACGCGGCGACCGAACATCCCGGGCTCGAGGTGATCGTCGGGTCGGAGATCACCTCCAAGTGGGGACATATCCTCGGGCTCTTCCTGAGCGAGGACATCCCCGCCGGCATGAGTGCTTTGGACACGATCGCGGCGATCAACGACCAGGGTGGGATCGCGATCATCGCGCACCCCTTCGCCAACCGGGCCTTCGGGCCGTTCGGCCTCAAGAGCCTCGGTAACAAGATCGACCAGGTCGCGTTCCAGGCGATGGAGGTCTACAACTCGTCGCCCTATCTCATCCACGCGAACCGGCTGGCGGCGAAGGCCTTTGCTGCGGGTCAGGGCGTGGCTGCGACCGGTGGAAGCGATGCACACGTGCTCAAGGCGGTCGGCCGGGGCTACACGCTCTTTCGAGGGCATACGGCGCAGGACCTTCGAACGTCCATCGAGGAATTGGAGACCTGCGCGCACGCCGATCGCCGTGGCCTATCCATCGCATGGCGCTACATGGTGCGCTATCCGCAGATCCGCAGGCAGCAGTCGATCAACCGCGAGCGCTGTCGCGCGAGCTAAAGGTCGGGATCGCCGGCGAGCCCCTCGAGGTTCAGCGAGGCGCGCGCGATCTGCCTGAGCAGCGCCGAGATCAGCGCCGGATCATCGCCCAGCGGGGACACCACTTCGATGCGGATCGCGGTCTCGAACGCCGCCTGCTCCGCGGCCTGTGGCAGATCGACCGCGCTCGCCAGGTTCTCCACGAGGAGGTCGACGGGCACGAGCGCTATCCGGGTCGCTCCCAACGCCGCGAGATGGCGGACCGCCTCGGGGACGTCGGGCTGTTCCCAGTCGAGCCACGCTTGGCGGATGCGCTCGGCGGGAAGACCTCGCTCGATGAGTTCGGCTCTCAGGCGTTGCGCGAAGAAGGTCGATTGCTCTGTGGCAGCGGGGTACTGACGGTCCCACTGCCACGGGCTGCCCTCGGCGACGAGCACCACGCCGTTCTCCCGGCCGTGCCCGCTGAAGACTGCGAGCGCCCGGCGGGCAGCGGCCGATGCCACACCGCTGGAGGCCCACAGCGGGTCTGTGACGATCATCTCGATGCCTGCGCGCGACAGCGCGAGTGACTGTGCGTCGCCGATGGCGCTGTCGAACGCGCGTGTTCGTGCGACCGTCATCGCCACAACGATGATGCGGCGCCCGCCCCGGGCTGCGAGCGCTGCGACCACTTCGGCCAGCGAGGGGCCGCCGTTGCAGAAGGCGGTCTCGACAGCGTAAGGGGATTCATCCTGCGGGTGGGTCGCCAGAGCCGCCGCGACCTCGCGTACGGCACGTCGCGCGGGACTTCCGCTCGCGCGGCGATAGCGGGATCGCTCCGAGGCATAGACCAGCGGACGGGCGAGATAGGGGGGCATCGGGACCTCGAGTCGCTCGTAGAGTTCGAGCGCTCGCGTGACGTCGCCAGGCCGGTACGTGTCGTGCTCGGCGTCGGCGAGCAGGATGACGTGGGCGGTCCCGTCATCGGGCGCGGTAACGAGTGCGGGTGACACCATGCGCGGGCGCGTCAAGGTCGGGAGCAGTGCGGCACAGAGTGCGTAGCCACCCAGAGACGCGCCAAGTCCGACGAGTCCCACAACGACCGTGGCGTCCGCTCGCGTGGTGAGCCGCCAGACCCCGCCGATCCCCAGTGCGAGCAGGGCGGCGGCCGCACTCCCTGCCAACCCGATCCAGACGAGTCGGCGTCGTGGCGCCACGAGCGCGGCGCAGGTCGTGGCGCCACCCGCCACGCCGGCGATCAACACGATCTCCCAAGGAGCGAACCCCACACGTTCCTCCTAGTCCGGGGCCGGGGGTGCGACGCGTAGCAGGGCGGTCGTCACATGGCATCCGACGTGGGCCATGATTCCGGCAGGTTCACGTATCTGAGCAGCACGGCGAGCGCCTCATCGACGATCTCGTCCTTGGTGGCAGCGTCGCCCGCAGCGAGACAGGATTTCATCGAGTGGCCGATGATCAGGAGCCCCACGCGGTTGAGGGCCGACTTCGCCGCCATGACCTGAGTGAGGACCGCGTCGCAATCCTGGCCGGAGTCGATCATCGCCTGCAGACCGCGTATCTGACCTTCCAACCGCTTGAGGCGGTTGAGGATGGCGTGACGCTCTGCGGCGGTGGCCGTTAGCGGCATCTTGTTCGGGGTGTCCGGTGTCATTGCTACCTCTCAGGTCGAACGGTAGAGTGGGTGCCTGTACTCGCCGGCGATTATACCCCTAGGGGGTATGTCTGCCACCGGGCGGTCCCGACCATGACCGCACGGCAACCACTTCCGGAGCACGATGACCTCCACGTCCCAGACGCGCGGTCCGGTGATCGTCGCGCAACCCGCGGCGCCACGCCCGCTGCGCGGTTACCTGCTCGCGATGCTCGCTGCTGCGGGTTGGGCCGCGGGCGGCCTCACAGCCAAGTGGCTCTTCATCACGACGGGAACGGAGGTCGATCCGGCGACCCTCTCCGCGGCTCGGGCCCTGCTCTCCACGATCATCCTCGTCGTGTTCCTGGCGTTCTTCCGCCGTCGCGACCTCGCCGTACGGGTCCGAGACCTGCCCTTCCTCGCGGTATTCGGGGTCCTGTGCCTTGCGATGGTGCACTTCACCTACTTCGCCACGATCCAACTCACGAGCGTCCCCACGGCGATCCTGTTGGAGTACCTCGCACCGATCCTCGTGCTCGGCGTCTCGGTGCTGGCCCTGGGGGAGCGCATGACGTGGGCACTGCCGCTCGGTGTGGCTTTGTCGGTCACGGGCTGTGCTCTGATGGTCGGGGCTTTCGGTGGATCAGGCCTGACGGTCTCTCCGGCCGGGATCGCCTGGGGGCTGGCGTCGGCTGTCTTCTTCGCGCTCTACACCGTGCTCGGGAAATACGCCGCCCGGCGCTTTTCGCCGTGGACGCTTCTCACCTATGGACTGGGCGCCGCGACCGTCTTCTGGCTCGTGTATCTTGGCGGGGCCGGCCCGATCGTCGGCGTGCTGAGGGATGGTCGGACATTTGCCGCAGTGACGGTCATGGCGGTGGTCAGCACGATCGTGCCCTTCGGCGCCTTCCTGATGGCGCTGCACCACATCGACGCCACCAAAGCGAGTATCACCGCGACGCTCGAGCCGGTGCTGGCGGGGATCGCGTGCTATCTGATCCCGGTCCTGTATGCGCCGTTGACGGCCCTGCAGCTCCTCGGCGGCGCGCTTGTGATCGCCGCGGTGGTCGTCGCCCAATGGCCCCATCTGGTGGCCGCGCGCACGCGACGCACGGCATTCGGCGTGGAGCTTCCCCCTCCGGCGTGAACGTCAGGCGCGCGGGCCGCTAATCGGGGATAATGAGCCGTGGCCGAGCTCGCGGGAGCATCCGTTCCCGCGTGGTCGCGACAGGAGTCCAATGGATCTGCAACAACGCCCGGAACTCAAGCAGAAGATCACCCTCTCCCCGCAGGTCTACCAGGGACTGAGCATCCTCGCCATGCCTGTCGCCGAGTTGCAGGTCCTCGTCGAGACGGAGCTGCTCGAGAATCCCGTCCTCGAAGTGGATGAGTTCGACGAGGAGGCCGAAGAGCCCCAGGAGGAGCGATCGGACGAGGGCGACGAGGACCGGTCCTGGGACGAGTGGCTCGATCGCTATGAGGAGCTCGCCTCAACCGACCCGGTCGTACCGCGGGACCCCGACGTAGAGGTGCCCGATACCGAGGAGTATGTCGGTTCGATCCAGTCGTTCGGGCAATACCTCGAGCAGCAACTCGCGATGATGACGCTTACCGTCGATGAGGCGCGTGCCGCCCGTGCGGTGGTCGGCTCGCTCGACGATGACGGTTTCTTCTGCGTGAAGCTCGAGGAGATCGCTCAGATCGCGAGCGTGTCCGTCGATGTGGCGCTGAGGGCGCTGCAGGTCGTCCAGCAGCTCGATCCGCCGGGGGTCGGTGCCCGCGATCTCGCGGAGGCGCTGCGCATCCAATTGGACTACCTCGGCATCGACGAGCCGATGCTCGTGCGGATCGTGGGATCGCACCTCGACGACGTGGCGGGGAACCACTTCCGCAAGATCGCGCGCGCACTGAAGGTCGACGAGGCCGAGGTGCGTCGGTTGGTGGAGATACTCCGGATGCTCAACCCGCGGCCGGCCGGGGCTTTTTCCCCGGGGCCCTCACCGGGCTACATCGTCCCCGACGTCACGCTGCGCCGCTTCGATGACGGGTGGACGATCACGCCCAACACGGAGGCCGTTCCCACACTGCGCATCAACACCCGATACCGCTCCATGCTGCGCGACGGATCGGGGGCGGACGCCGAAACGGTCCGGTACCTCAAGGACCACATCAGGTCGGCTGAAGCGTTCATCCGCAACGTCGATCGCCGCAAGGACACCGTGAGCCGCATAGCGGAGATAGTCCTCGAGGCGCAGCGCGACTTCTTTGAGGACGGCAAGGGTCCGTTGCGGCCACTCAGGCTCGAGGATGTGGCGGTGGAGGTCGGCGTGCACCTGTCGACGGTGAGCCGCGGCGTCACGGGCAAGTATATGGCCACTCCGTACGGCATGTTCGAACTCAAGCACTTCTTCTCGGGCGGGTATCGGACCGCTTCGGGGATGGACGTGGCGGCGACCACGGTCAAGCAGCGCCTCAGGGAACTTCTCACGGGCGAAGATGCGGTGCGCCCGCTCTCGGACCAGCGCCTCGCCGATCTGCTCAGCGACGAGGGGATCCCCGTCGCACGCCGCACGATCGCCAAGTATCGCGAAGAGCTCGGCGTGGAACCCTCTTGGGCCAGGAAGCGGCGCTAGGTGGCCGTCGAACGGCCGCAGGGCGCCGAGTCGGCTGCCCCGGGCGGGACGCGGGGCGACCGCGGGCGGGCGATGCGGGACGTGCTCACGATCGCGGTCATGCTGATCGTGATCACGCTGCTCCATACGTTCACGGGCGGGCCGGAAGGCACGCAGTTCCACGAGTTCTATCGCCGGCTCTACTATCTGCCGATCCTCTATGCGGCCTTCGTGTTCGGGATGAAGGGCGGGCTGGTGGCCGCCCTCGCGTCGGCGATCCTCTATGCGCCATGGGGTGAGTCGGGCGGTATCCGGCCCCTGTTCCTGCTCGCCGCAGACGACGGCTTCGAGATCGTCATGTATCTCGTGATGGGGGTCTTGTTCGGCCGGCTCCGTGATCTGGAGGAGCGCAAGACGCGTGACCTGCGGCAGGTCTCCGCTCGTCTGGAGGATGCCTATCGCGCCCTCGAGGAGCGTGCGATGCAGTTGATCGCGATCCAGGACTACACGCAATCGATCCTTCGCTCCGTCACCTCGGGCGTCATCACCGTGGGTCCGGACGCCTCGGTGGCCACGGTCAATCCCGCGGCCGAGCGCATCCTCGGCATCGCCGAGGATGTCGTGACCGCCCGCCCGCTGCCGGCGATCTTCCGGGACGATGGCGGACTCACGGTGGACGTGCGCAAGGTGCTCGAAGGCCGGATACCCCGCACGATGCGGGACGTGCGGCTCGTGACCGTTGACGGGAAGGTCGTGCATGCGCAGGTCTCGGTGTCGCGGATGCGCGACATCGGGGGACGAAAGCTGGGAGCGGTCGTGACGGTCGAGGACGTCTCTGACGTCAAGTCGCTCACGGAGCAGCTTATCCGCGCCGATCGGCTCGCCGCGATGGGGGAGTTGACCGCGGGCGTCGCGCATGAGGTGCGCAACCCGTTGGGGATCATCCGGGCCTCCGTGCAGCTGATGGAGGACGCGGAGTGCAGCCGCGAGCGCGTGAGCGAGGCGGCCGAGGTCATCAAGCAGGAGATCGACCGGCTCGACAGGGTCATCAAGGCCTTGCTCGATTTCGGAAGGCCCGCTGCGCCGACCCTTCGGCCGGTGGCGGTCTCGCAGGTCCTCGAAGATGTGGCGCTGTTCTCCCGTACCTTCGCGAGCAGGGCGCGGGTCAAGATCGTGGAGCGCTACTCGGAGGACGCCCCCGACGTGATGGCGGACCCCGAGCAGCTCAAGCAGGTCTTCGTGAACCTGATCAGCAACGCCGTTCAGGCGATGCCGGGAGGGGGTACGCTCACGATCGAGACGGGAGCCGACGACGGTTTCGTGTTCGTTCGTTTCCGCGACACGGGTCCCGGGATATCGGAAGGTGTACGCGACAAGATCTTCGACCCGTTCGTGTCCACGCGTAACGACGGAACGGGTCTGGGACTGACCATCGTCCATCGCATCGTGGACGAGCATGACGGACATATAGAGGTGTCGAGCGAACCCGGTGACGGGACCACGTTCACGGTCTGGTTGCCTGCCCTGCAGTAGGTACAGAAGGAGTCGAAACCGGTATGCCGAAGCGCGTCCTGATCGCTGACGATGAAAAGAACATGAGGTGGGTCCTCTGCGAGGCGCTCACCGCCGAGGGGTACGAGGTCATCCAGGCCACGGACGGTAAAGAGGCACTCACCGCCGTCGATGAGCACCACCCCGACCTCATGGTCCTCGATCACAAGATGCCCTCGCCGGACGGTATGGAGGTCTTGCGCAAGATCCGCGCGAAGGGTGAGACCTTCCCGATCATCATGCTCACGGCCCATGGCAATGTCGCCACGGCCGTGGAGGCGATGAAGGCGGGCGCAACGGAGTACCTGACAAAGCCGTTCGATCTCGGAGAGCTCAAGTTGTCGATCGACAAGGCGATCAGGATCTCCGAGCTTTCGGCCGAGGTCGAGCGGTTGCGCGAGGAGCTCGATCGCGACTGGGACGTCGATGGGTTCGTCGCCGCCGACCCCCGGATGGTCGAGATACTGGTGACGGTGGAGAAGGTCGCACCGACCAACGCCACCGCGATGATCTACGGCGAGTCCGGGACGGGCAAGGAGCTCATCGCCCGTGCCATCCACCGGCTCTCGCCGCGGAGCACGAAGCCCTTTGTCGAGGTCCACGCCGGGGCGCTGCCCGAGACGTTGCTCGAGAGTGAGCTGTTCGGCTACGAGAAGGGCGCCTTCACCGGGGCGGTGACCGCCAAGCCGGGGCGTTTCGAGCTCGCGAACGGTGGCACGCTCTTCCTCGACGAGGTCGGGGACATCTCCCTCGGTGTCCAGGTCAAGCTGCTCCGAGTCCTCCAGGAGCGCCGCTTCGAGCGTCTCGGTGGTACGCGGAGCATCGACGTCGATGTGCGCGTGGTGGCCGCCACCAACCGGGACCTCCAGCAGTTGATCGCCGATGGCGCTTTCCGCGAGGACCTGTTCTACCGGCTCAACGTGGTGCCCATCACCCTGCCGCCGCTGCGACAGCGCCAGGGCGACATCCCCCGACTCGTCGCCCATTTTCTGGAGAAGTACGAGGCGGGCGGGAAGACGATCACGAACGAAGCCATGGAGGCGCTCAGCTCATATCCGTGGCCGGGGAACATCCGCGAGCTGGAGAACACCATCGAGCGCATCACGATCCTCGCCCCCGGCGATGAGATCGGGTTGCAGGATATGCCGGCTGAGGTGCGTGCGGGAGTCGCTCCGTCCGCGAGCCGCACACACTCCTTCGAGCTCCCCGAAGACGGGCTCGATCTCGAGGAGGTCGAGATGGACTTCTTGCGGCAGGCCCTTGAGCGCGCCGCCGGAAGTCAGGCGAAGGCGGCCAAACTAGTCGGGCTCACGCCTAAGACCTTCGAGGCGCGCATGCATCGGCTCGGTCTTCAGTGAGGGTGGCCGGGACGCTGCGCGGAGTCTGATCCGCCGCTTGGCACTCGTCTTGCACAATGCGCCGTCGACGAGTAGATCGGCGGAGCGGAGACGGGATGGGCGGCACCCAGGGTCGCAGGCGATTCGTGGCCACCACCGGTACGGTGGCGGTCATCTCCGCCTTGGTCTGGGCGGTCAGCACTTTCGATACGGCCGGCAGCGCCGCGCCCGCCTCGACGTCCGGACCATTCTCGTTGATCCTCTTGGTCATACCCGTCATCACGCTGGTCGGTACGGTTGGTTTGACGTGGTACCTTTTGAGTCGCGAAGCTCACGATTCCGAGCCGGACGTCGACCTGTACGTCGAGTGCGGATCGTGCGGGCGATCGATCTTGAGCGAATGGCGGTTGTGCCCGTTCTGTGGCTCGCGGGTCGTGAAGCCGGTGGCCGGTCAGACGGCAGATCGGGTCTGAGTATGCGATCTGCCACCGGTGCGTCTCCCGGCTTGCCGTGGTGGCTCTCTCCCAATAAGCGTGACCACATGGAAGGGTGATGGAACATGGCCGCATCCGCGACCGCTCGTCTGCTTACCACTGGCATGCACTGTCAGTCCTGCTCGATGCTCGTCCAGATGGAGCTCGAGGAGCTCGACGGAGTCGAGTCGGCCGTGTCGGATTTCCGCACGGGGATGACCGAGGTCGTCTACGATCCCGCCGCCGTTTCCGTCGAGTCGCTTGCGAACGCCATCATCGCCGCCGGCTACGGGGCCGAGGTCGCCGGGTAGTCGCGATCCGACGCTGGCCGGTACTGGTCGCGGAACACCTCTGTCGTCTACGATGACACCTGTATGACGCGTGCGAGCGGATGGGGGTGACCGAGACGCGCGTGCGGAGGATGGGGCTTTCCACTCGAATCACCATGCTGGCCTTCGTCTCGGTGACCATCGCCGTGGCGTTGGTCTCGGCTATCGCATTGGCCGGGGTGTACCGGTCGGTTTTCGGGGAGGAGATGGGCCGGCTCGAGGAGCTGCGCGTCTTGGTCTCCGGCGATCTGGCCGCCCGGATCACCGACGCGGAGAGCGCGGTCGACTCGCTCGCTTCCCGGATGGGGACTTTGCCGGTCGACGCTTCTGCGGTCTCATCGGTCCTGGATGAACAACTCGCATCGGACGATGGGGCCTTCGACGCCCTCATCGTGCTCGATCGCTCAGGTGTGGTGCGTGCGGCAGTCGGAAGTGACGGCACGCAGGTGCCGGATCGGGCACCGGCTTCCCTGGGGCGATCGCTCTCGAACGCTCCGATAACAGCTTTGGAGCCCTCTGTCGGGGGCGGTCCGAAGCGTCTGTGGGTGGTGCGCGCGGTCGGAGAGGCCACTTCGGCGGTCACCGTGCTCGGTCGGATCCGAGCGGATTTCCTCACCGGGGCGCTGGAGAGCGTCGCGCTGACCAAAGGTTCGGTCGTCGTCGCCGTATTCGACAGTTCCGGCGACCTGGTTCTTGCGGGACCCGGTGCTCCGCTCGTCGATACCCGCACCGTTGAGCTGGCCGGTGCCGAAGGCGCAGGGGGTTCGGCCACCGCATTCTCGCTGGACAGCGCTGCCTGGTCCGGCCTGTGGGGAGCCATGGTCCCCGGCCATGGATTGGGATTGCGCATCGTCACGCTCGAGGCGGACGCGGATTCCTTCGCACTCGCGGGCGGCGCACTCGTGCCGGCGATGTTGGCCATGCTGCTCGTGGTCGCGTTCGCTGTCGTCACGACCCAGCTCTACAGTCGGCGACTCCTCGCTCCGCTGACGCTCTTCGAGCAGCATGCTCGGGAGGTGGCTGCGGGGGGCTATGTCCGGCTTCTGCAGGTGCAGCGGGATGACGAGATGGGCCGCGTCGCGGAGGCGTTCAACGAGATGGGCGCACGCCTCAATTCACTGCAGGACATGACCCAGCTGCTCGCGACGGCATCGAACCTTGACGACGTTTTGGACGCTGTCCTCGGCGCTATCACACGGATCCTGGGCACGGGCGAGGCCGCGGTGCTGCTCGCCGAACCTTCCGGACTTGCTCTGACCCTTGTGCGCGGACGTGGTCTCGCGACACCGTCGGTGACGCTGCTCGTGCCGCTCGACGAGCCCTCTCCGTTCGCCTCGGCCTTCCACGAGCAGCGAGCGATCTCGTTCTCGTGTGATGACGCCGCTGGCGGGGACGTGGTCCATCGGGTGTTCGGGACGGTTCCCGACCGCGCGGGCATCCTGGTGCCGCTGGCGATCGGTAGCGAGGCGATCGGCGTGGTAATCGTCCTAGCGCCGGGACGCAGGGTGTTCACCGATGCGCAGATCGAGACGTTGCGGGTGTTCTCCGCCAACGCTGCGGTCGCGGTGCGGACCTCCCGGCTGTTCGCCGAGGAGCGCTTGTCGCGAACGGAGGCCGAGGCTCTTCGCAACGTTGCCGAGTTGACCGTCCGCTCCGGGGACCTTGGGCGTGCGCTCGAGGGTGCGGCGGCCATCGCAGCCGACCTTCTCGGATATCGGGGATGGACAGTGGTGTTCGAGAGCAGGCAGCAGTTGGGGCTCGGCATGCCGCCGGATCGGGAGGCGGACCGACGGCTTGTGGACGCATGGAGGCTCGTCGAGGGCGAGCGCGACCAGGCGGACGTGCCGTACACGCCGCTCGTGGTGGAAGATATCCGCAGCCATGAGGGCCTTTTCGGCCTGGTCGGTCCCGGATGGGGGAGTGTGCTGTTCATCCCGGTCATGCAGGGCTCGGTAGCACGCGGAGCCCTGGTCCTGCACGATCTGACGCGGATGCACCGGCCCACCGAGCGGCAGATCTCGGTCGCGGAGACCATCGGGCAGCAGGTCTCGCTCGCGATCCGCAACGCGTATCTGCTCCAGCAGGCGAGAACGCGGGCCGCGAACCTCGAGACGGTGTTCCGCATCAGCCAGGCGGTCTCCTCGGAGTTGGAACTGCGCTCAGTGTTGAACCGCGTCCTCGATGTCGTGCAGAAGATCCTGTCGGCGGACGCCGTCGCGCTGATGTCCTACGATCCGGAACGGCACGTGATAGAGACATCGATGGCCCGAGGTGTGTCCACCAGCGAGATGCTGTACTTCCACGCGCAGCCGGGGGAAGACATCCCCGGGCGCGTCTTCGCCCTGGGGGTCCCGGTGTCCTACGGCGACCTGTCGAACCGTCACACGCCACTCGCCACCATCGCGTCGCAGCAGGGATTCGAGTCGCTCCTGGCGGTGCCGCTCATGGCGCGCGGGCGTCCGATCGGCGTCCTTGTCGTCTACGCCAAGGCGATCTCGGCGTTCAGCGGTGAGGATGTCGAGTTGCTTCTGACCTTCGCGGCCCAGGCGGCGCTTGCCGTCGATACGGCGGCCCTCTACGGGAAGGAGCACCACGTCGCATCCATCCTGCAGTCGTCCATCCTGCCGGAGCGCCTGCCGACCGTCCCGGGTCTGGAAGTGGCCAGCTTCTACCTGCCTTCAGGCGCCGAGGCCGAGATAGGCGGAGACTACTACGATGTCTTCGCCGCCGAGGACGGGCGTACCGTCTTGGCGATCGGCGATGTATGCGGCAAGGGCGTCGTGGCCGCGACGAAGACATCGATGATCAAGTACACGCTGCGCGGTGCCATCGGGGCAGGGGCGGGGCCGGGGCAGGCGCTGGCCCAGCTGAACCGGCAGATCGCGGCGGGCAGCGATCCTTCCGACATCGTCACCATGTGGGTCGGCATGCTCGACGTGCGCACAGGGACGCTGACCTACGCCGACGGAGGACATCCTCCCGCGCTGCTGCTGAGGGCCGACACCCACGCGATCGATCGCTTGGGGGCCACGGGGCCGCTGCTCGGCGCGGTTTCGCAGGTATCGTTCGAGGAGCGGGTCATCGAGGTCGGAGTGGGGGACATCGTGTTGCTGTACACCGACGGCATCACCGAGGCCCGGCGGTCCGTCCGCTTCTTCGGCGAGGGGCGCGTGCGGAGCGTCCTGCGGCACAGCCATACGGCACACGAGTGCCTGGAGTTGCTGCTCGCGGCGGTCAAGACCTACAGCGTCGGGCCCCTGAAGGACGATGCTGCGGCGCTCGCGGTCCGGCGCATCGAGACGCCGTCGCCGTCGTCGAGTGTGAGAGAAGGAGAAGTAGGGTAGAGTCCGCCGCGAGTTGCTTTGTAGCGGTGAAAGGATCCGGGTCACGTGATAGCGATCGAACGGCAGATGGGTTCTCCAATGTGTGTCGTACGACTGTCGGGCGAGGTGGACGCGGTCACGATCCCGGAGGTCCGGGAGGCGCTTGATGATGCCATCGGCCAGGGGTGTCGCTCGATCGTGCTCGACCTCACCGAGGTGACCTACCTGGACTCGTCGGCTCTCGGGCTGCTCGTATGGGCGGACCACCGCCTCCAGCCTTGCCGCGGAACGTTGCTTCTGGCGGGCGCGGGACGGGACGTCGCGCGGATCCTGGAACTGTCCGGTCTCATCGGCGTCGCTCCGTCGGTGCTGGTGGTCGATTCTGTGGAGGACGCCCTCATCGGACTCTCCTTGCCTGTCGAAGGCGGCGAGCCCCTGTGGGTCCAGTCGTTCGAGGTCCCGGCCGACGCCCGCCAGATGGCGGCGACGCGCACCCGTATCGCTACGATGCTCGCACCGCTGAGTTTGTCCGAGTCCGCAGTATTCGACATCAAGGTCGCCACGGGGGAGGCTCTGGCCAATGCGGTCCGCCACGGATCCCCTCGCGGTGAGCATGACGATGTCGCCATCCAGGTCTCAGCGTACGATGACCGGGTGGAGATCGTGGTCAGTGACAGCGGTCGCGGGTTCGACGGGCGTTCCGAGGCTTCTCTGGACGTGTTCGCAGCCAGCGGCCGCGGCGTCCTGTTCATGCGAGCCTTGATGGACGCGGTGGAGTTCGCCAGGCATGCCGGTGGCGGCACCAGCGTGCGCTTGGCGAAGCGTCGCGCCCGATCCGCCGAGGAGGTCGTGTAGGCCGCGGGACATCCTTCTTCGAGGTTCGTGGGTTTGTCGCCGCATGCCCATGGAGTAACATCGGCTCGTAGCCAATGCAGTCGAGGGGGATGGCATGGAAGTCTACGAGGCGATCATGGGCCGCCGTTCGATCCGCAAGTTCGACAGTGCCCCTGTCGAACGCGTCGTCGTCGAACGTCTCATCACGGCAGCGAATGCTGCTCCTTCTTCAGCCAACACCCAGCCGTGGCATTTTCACGTGACCACCGGCGCGTCGCGTGACGCGATCTGTGGCGTGACCGCACTGTCGACGGTGCACCTCCAGGAGTACCTCGACATGTTGCCTCCGAACGACTATCAGGCCGCCGAGCGCTTCTTCGCCAGCCTCGGGGACGCGCCGGTCGTCATCGTGGTCTCTGTGCCGATCGCAGAGGACGAAGCGTCGCGTATCAACGACGTGCTCGCGACCGGCTGCGCGGTCGAGAACATGATGCTCGCGGCCTACGCCGAGGGCCTCGGCTGCTGCAACATCACCTTCTCCTTCTGGGTCCGCGACAAGCTGTCCGAGCTCCTCGCCATCGGCGGTGACCGCGAGATCATCGCGCTCGTGCTGCTTGGACATCCCGGAGAGATCCCCGAGTCGGCTCCGCGGCGCAGTGACGCCGCGACCTATTCCGACTAGCGCGGTGAGCGGCACATACGACGCCGTGTTCTTCGACGTCGGGAACACGCTGTTGTATGCGTATCCCTCCGTCGGCCACGTCTGCGCTGAGATCCTGCGCGCATCGGGTCGGATCCACGATCTCGTAGAGATCGAGAGACTGCTTCCCCTCGTCGACGAGTACTACGAGGACCGCTACCGTACGGATGACACCTTCTGGACGGACGACGAGCGGGCGGCCGACGTCTGGACCGGCATGTACAGCCTTCTGTGCCGTCGTCTCGGTATTCCGGAGAGCGAGGCTGCCGCGCTCTCACGTTCCGTCTACGACGCCTTCGGCGAGGCGGCCCGCTGGCACGCTTACGACGACGTGGCCCCGGCCTTCGAGCGCCTTCGGGCGCAGGGCGTCAAAGTCGGCATCATCTCGAACTGGGACACGCGGCTCGAGGGCGTGCTCACGGGACTCGGTCTGGCTCCACTGCTCGATACGATCGTGTGCTCCGCTGCGGTCGGGCTGCACAAGCCCGACCCGCGCATCTTCGAGTTCGCGTGCCGGCGCCTCGACGTCCGCCCCGAGGACTGTGCGCACATCGGTGACCACTACTACTCCGACGTGGTCGGCGCTCGTGCTGTGGGCATGACGCCGGTGCTGATCGACCGTCACGGCGCCGGCCTCGATGCTGCAGGCGTGAAATGCCTGTTGACGCTGGATGATCTCGAGGAGGCGCTCTCGTGAAGGCGCGCAGTTGGGCGGCGTTGGCCGTCGGTCTCGTGGTGTGCGTGGTGGCGAGTTACGCGGCCTACATGATGGCGGACTATTCCTGGAACCAGGTGGTGGACTATCGGGGGCCGTACGCCGCATCCGGATTGCCGGCGGGTGGGCTCGCGGACGCTTTCAGCCCCGAGGCCTCCGGGACCCTCAAGGGGGAGCCGGGCAGGATGGTCTACGTGATCATCGACGGACTGCGCGAGGACGTCTCACGGAAGATGCCCGCGCTGAACAACCTACGCGCCCACGGCTTCGACGCCGTGGTGCGCACCTCGCAACCCTCACTGTCCTTCCCGAACTGGACGACGCTGCTCTCCGGCGCGCCCCAGCGCTTCAGCGGTGTCACGACCAACTGGTTCGAGGAGCGCGTGCCGGTCGAGACGATCGTCGACACGGCGCTGACGGCGGGCCGTACGGTCGCGGTGTCCGCTCCGACCGACTTCGAGATGCTCTACGGCGTGGAGCGGACCGGTCACGTGTTCTTGCGCGACTGGGAGTCCGGAACGTACATGACCGCCGGGATCGTGGACAACGCGATCCGGCTGGCCCGCGAGACGAGCGCCTCGCTGCTCATCGTGCATCTTCCCGACATCGACGAGGCGGGACACGCTTCGGGCGGCGCGTCGAAGGAGTATCTGGACACCGCGATCCGGGTAGACGGTGATCTCGGGCGTCTCGTCACGGCGCTCCAGGGGCCGTACACGACCTTCGTCGTCGCTTCCGATCACGGCCACATCGACACCGGCGGGCACGGCGGGCCGGAGGATGTGGTGATCAGGGTGCCTGCGGTCTTCGCCGGCTCCGGCGTGAGGCCCGGGGCGGGCGAAGGGACTCAGGACCAGGTGGCGCCGACCGTGGCGATGCTCGGGTACCTGCCTGCGCCGCGGAATGCGACGGGTGAGCCGCTCGACCTGTCCGCGGCCACCGACCCGGCGTCTACGGTCCGCTTCGCCGCGCAACAGGTGGCCGCCTACGCCGCATACGCGGCTGCGGTCGAGGGCCCGGGTGTCCGGCCCGATACCAAACTCCTGACCGTACAGGGCGCGCGTGCGGAGTTCGAGCTGGCCACCACCACGCGGCTCGCGAGCGAGCGCGTTTCTCGCATGCCCGCCTCACTCGCGCTCGCAGCCGTTTGCTTGCTCGCGATCCTCGCGGTCGGCATGCTCTCCTGGCGCGCGCTTGTCGCGGCGCTCTCGGGGACGGTCATGTACTACGTCGTCTACGAGGGGCTGTTCTTCGTTCTGCACGGCTATCGCTGGTCACTGTCGTCGTTCAACTCCGAGGCTCTGCTCAAGGCGTTCTTGAACGGCCGGATGATCGACGCGGTCATCGCCGGGGTGTTTGCGGCGGCGGTGGCGGCCGACATCTACCTGGTCACTCGGAAGGCGCCGCAGCGACCCAAGGGCGAATACCTGCCCGGGTGGCTCAGCCTCGGGGTCGCCACGGTCCTGGTGATACAGGCGACCATCGGCATCCAGGTGGCGTGGTATCTGTGGCAGTGGGGCGCGAGCGTGAGCTGGTACATCCCGGACCTCGCGCTCGGGTTCAAGTACGATCTCGACCTCGTTCAGATCACCGGACTCGCTGTGGCCGCGTTGCTCGCGCCCGTGGTGACCTACCTTGTCGGACGGTATCATCCGATACGTTCGCCGAAGGGCGCGTAGGGTCCGCTTCTCTTTGCGGGCCGACCCCAGACCTCGACACCTCACGAAGGAGTCACCACGATGGCCGTCAAAGACCTGCGCGAGTTCATGGCGCTCCTCGAGAAGAAGGGCCAGCTGCGGCACGTGACGGCCGATCTCGACCCGGTGCTCGAGATCGGTGAGGTCACCGACCGGGTGAGCAAGCAGGTCGGCCCCGGCCTGGTGTTCGACAACCCCATCGATCGCGAGACCGGGAAGCGCTACACGATGCCCGTCGCGATCAACCTGATGGGCTCCTATGACCGCATGGCATGGGCGCTGGGCGTGGACGCAGAGACCGGCACGTGGAGGGACCTGGATGCCGTAGGAAAGCGGCTGATGGAGATGCTCCCGATGGACATGCCGGCCTCCATGAAGGGCAAGCTCGACATCCTGATGGGTCTCAAGGACCTCGCCACCGCGGGGGCCAAGGAGATCAAGAAGGCGCCGTGTCAGGAGGTCGTCTACCGCGGCGACGATGTCGACCTCGGGATGCTCCCGGTCCTCAAGACGTGGCCCGAGGACGGCGGGCGCTTCGTCACCCTGCCGCTCGTGGTGACCGCCAATCTCAAGGGCAAGCTCAACATCGGCATGTACCGCATGCAGATCTTCGACAAGAACACGACCGGTATGCACATCCACGAGCACCATGACGGCGCGAAGAACCTGCGCGAGCAGTTCGCCGCGGGCGTGAGGCGCGTGCCGGTCTCGGTGGCACTGGGAGCCGATCCCGTCACGATCTTCGCTGCGGTCGCACCGGTGCCGCCGATCATCGACGAGTACCTGTTCGCGGGCATCATCCGCGGCGAGCCCGTCGAGGTCGTGAAGTGCGTGACCAACGACCTCATGGTTCCCGCACACGCGGAGATCGTGCTCGAGGGCTACGTCGAGGAGGGGGAGACCCGCTGGGAGGGGCCGTTCGGCGATCACACGGGCTACTACTCGCTGGCCGACGACTTCCCGGTCTTCCACTGCGAGGCGATCACGATGCGCCATGACGCGATCTACCCCGCCACGATCGTGGGACAGCCGCCGATGGAGGACTGCTACATCGCCAAGGCCACCGAGCGGCTGTTCCTTCCCATCGTGAAGGTGCTCATGCCCGAGGTCATCGACTACGACCTGCCGCTCGAGGGCGTCTTCCACAACTGCGCGATCTTCCGGATCCGC
>Ga0209430_1000636_pt1 | contig 33432 bp, 70 predicted proteins | sample BarGraIncub1133A_FD_184504 | JGI IMG/M metagenome (GOLD analysis project Ga0209430, IMG submission 184504) | Arctic peat soil microbial communities from Barrow, Alaska - Barrow Graham LP Incubations 11-33A (SPAdes) (version 2) | ecosystem: Environmental > Terrestrial > Soil > Wetlands > Peat... | reverse complement strand
TGTTCCAGCAATAGCCGCAGATGTATCTGGGTTAATATGTGCTCCCCATCCTGCCGCTGTTTTTGCAAGTGCAAGCGTGGTTGTGGTTCCGGGGTCAAGTACGATCATCCCCTCGACATCAGGCAAAAACTGCTTGCTTAATCCGTTTCCTGAACGTTTCAATGTTTTCATATCAAATTTGTATAAATTGTTTGTAAATTAAATCTAAATAAATAATGTGGCGACATATCAGCCTTTGTTTGCGCGCCGTCTTCGCCCCAATCGTAATCTTTAAACCCTGTAAATCCCGGAATCAAACCGTTACCGTCAACTGTAAATTGGCTTGAAAGTATCAATTCTAACACATCTTCGTGTACCTGTTCTGTTGCCTCTGATCTGGTTAATGTCGGGTAAAGTTTTGCGAGATTAACCATAAAACACAACCAAACATCAGCGGTACAAATATCGGCTTTCATTGGAATGTTCGGTTGAACATCGAAAAAACATTGAGCATCTTTTGACGTGTCTTTCAGAACCTCAACATAACTATCTGGTGTAATCCAAACCTCAGGAGCTAATTTACCAAAGCGCTCATTTCTGAATACCCGGCCATAAAAACTACGAACATTTGAAGTCCACAGATATGAATTAAAGTCTGCCAGTAAATCATTAATCGCTATGTCGATTCCTTTGCTCATATTACCGAATGTGTTACATCCCATCCAACTGGAACATAGAGATATTTATCAAAGGTCTTATTGATCGCGTCGATAGCAGTTTTCTTTTGTTGCATGTAATTTCGTGCAACCGTATTGAGTTCATTGTTTAATGACTCAGTAGCAAGTAGTGACAATGTGCGGTCATTATTCAAGTTCCTTTGCTCCCTGTTTGATTCTGTATTCCCGTTCGTTGTAGCCAATTTCAAAAAGTCAAGTTCGAACTGAGCCTGATAAAACTTCGCAAAATCAACTTTGTTATTTTCGAGATAAACAGATGAATCAAGATATGCAGAAACATTAAAATTTAAACCATTTGCACTTGAGCCAGCAGAATAAGCAGCATCTTTAGCAATAGGTCCGATTCCATTAACGGGATAGCAAATAAAGCCTTCGTACCTCAAAGGATCATTATATGAACCTTCACAAAGAACGGCCTGAGAGGCAAACACAAAATAAAATACGCCTTTCCCAGAAATGATATACGGAGCCGTTTCGAATGCCAGCGAACCGTCCGAAGGATTCAAGACAATTGTTGCCTTCAATACGCCCTGATTGATCACAAAAACATCAACAGGATCTGTTGTATCTGCCTGTAAACTCATTTGATTGATCCGGATTTTAATGTAATCTGAACCTTTCGGCTCAAATGCCCATCCGGACCAATCATTCGAGAGTTGAGTTATCTTCGATCCTAAGTTGTAGATATACTGACTTTCAACAAGGCGACGATTAAGAGCAAGTGCAGATGTAACGTTATCTTCAACTGACCAGATAAAAGACTTTACTTTCAATGACGGAAGCGTTGTCTCTAACCAATAAATCGATGATCCTATCGCGCCTGGCGTATGATTTATATTTGAATCCAAAAGTGAGCGATAGATTTTACTGTTATACAATACCACGTCCGAACGTTTCCGACTTGTCTCAAACTTTGAATAAGTCAAAGAATCGGAATAGGCTGTGAATGTAGCCGCCAAACTTGGAAGCATTGCCAGTAAATTATCTAACGTTACTATCGGGTGTACTCCACGATTCCAGAATAATCCAGAATCGGGAGTTCCCAATAAATCGGAGTCTAATAAAATATCAGATGTGAAGTCTTCTGCAAAAGCTAAAGCTGCCATAATTCGTTATTTATTAACCTTCGGCCGCCCAAATACCAGCAGAACCAACAACGATCCATGCCTTAGTTCCGGTAACGCCAGATCCAAATAACCGGACATAATCTCCACATGTGGCGCTTGCCTTCGTGTTGATGATGTCTTTATTCACTACACCAGCATCAACAACAACGGATGCGGCAAGGGTAAATACTCCCGATATTCCATCAGCAGCAACGGGGGATACAGTTACGATATTATTCCCAGCCGCACCAAAATTGACAATTTTCACCTCGAATCCTGCAATAGTTGCGGGCAAAGTAATTACTTTCGCATCGGTGGCAATCAAAAAGGTTTTCCCGTTATCGGCCGCTGTGATCGTGTAATTATCCGTCAATACAGTAGGGTTGCCATTGAGCGAAGGAGCATAAGCAAGTTTACCATTAGGCATTTCTACTGTCGTAGAATCTGCGAGAGCTTTATTATAATTACTCATGACTTTAAATTAAGATGTTAAACCTTTGATTTTTACAACATCGTTAACCCTGTTTGCAAGATCAGAATTGTAACGATAAACAACATAGAAACGATCCCATATAGCCATTTCCTCGAAGTGAGTCATGATTAAATTTGAATCAGTTGTAGGGCTGATAATCGAGGTTGCTTCGGTTGCCTCGGTGTTGATGAACAAGTTCGGACGTGATTTTATGTAAGGCATTTCAACGTCGGTGATTGACCATTTTTTGTTAGCTACCGTGGTTCCATTACGGAAATCCCAAGGCCAGTTTTCATAGATACCCATTGCACCATCGCGCATTAAGAATCCTGTGAAGTTATCAGAACCTGGAGAAAGCTGATTAGAAACATACCTATGATCGGCAGGAATAGCAGACTGTGCCCAAATCAAATCTTTAGACTGTTGTGTCTGATATTTAAAGGCTTCAGTTTCAGAAACAAGCAAACCACCCGGAGATGTTACGATACGATAATCACCACTCAATTGGTTAGCGCGCATCAATTCTTTAAGATACACAAACATCGTATCCTTTTGAGCTGCTTTGTTGATACTTAAAGTATCAGCACCCTCATCAAAAGTGAAAGTACCATCGCCCTGAGAAACCTGTGGACCAAACGCCAGTTTCTGAGTTTTGCGCGACTCGAGGATGGTTTCAATGATATCGTCTTTTGCGACAGCCATTGCTTTTAATACGTTGCGGGTAATCTGATCTCTCCACCATGCAGCGTCGATCTGATTGTTTTCAAACGATGCAGGGTAAAGCCTGAACCCAGAGAAGATGTCAAAGGCGGTAAAGTAATAAGTATCACTTTCGCCAATGTTTACGGGAATGTTTGAAAATCCCGGAGTTGTAGTAACGGTTACAGTTTGATCTTTCATCACTGGCAGTTTTGCCAATCTCGAATTAGAGATAGTGTTGAGAGCCGTAACAACTGAAGGCGGGACATAGTCCACTTTTGCGGTACTATCCCTGACCATGTCAAGCATTCCGTAGTTACCTTCTAACTTTTCGTTTTGGGCTTCCAGTGCTTGAAAATCATTAAGAACAGTGTTTGTTAAAAATGCCATTTTGTAAAATTATTTGCTTTATTTTTTTGGAGTCTTTTCCAGGAGTTTTGTATTAAATTCAGCGTACTTTATTGCATATTCTTTAGATGTTACAGCCAACGCCAATGTTCCGGTCAAATATTCTTTTATTGCCTTGTTGCGTTCTTCTGGTGTTGCATTGTCAGGAATCTCAAAGGGTACACCCTCGACTTTAATATTTTGTTTTCCTTGTGATCCTAAGCCGGTAGCTTGGCGTCCTTTGATCAATTCAGAAATAGATTTATCATTTTGCACAAGATCCGACAATTTTGTAATCTTGTATTCGTTTGCCTTGTCAATGGCAATAGGCTCACCATCTTCATTCAGTTTTATGTTGTGAGTGGTTAAAAGCGCATCCTGGAACTCTTTCCATTTTGCTTTAGCCTCATACTGATTAACCGTATCAGGAAAAGCAGGCTTAACATTTGCAAAGGCTACTTTCAATTCCATTGCTGTCATTTGAGTAGTTACCGCCTCATATTTTCCTTTATAGTCGTTTGTTTCATAATCAGAAAACTTAGCCTCTTTTTGTTTCAATAGGTCGAGTTCCCCGTTTACTTTTTCAAGTTGTGATTTCAGTGTCGCGTCGCCTCCGCCTTCTTTAATCTTCCTTTCAAGTTCCTGCTCTTTTTGTTGTAATGCAGATTTTTGGCCTTTGAAATAATTCTCACTCGCAAAGGATAGGTAATCACCTAATTTTTGGCCTCCCTCTCTTTGGATGCCTGTAATTAACTGCACCTTATCAGCTGCACCCTGTATGATCTTTTCAGCGTTTTCATTAGCCTTCCCGTCCCATGACTGCTTTAAATCAGCCTCAAATGCCGACGTAACTGTCTTTAACTTTCCGGCCTGTTCTTCAGAAAGTCCCATTTCTGTAATTTGTTCTGCTGTAAATTCCATAATCTTTTATGTTATTTTGATTTTTTTGTTTTTGTTTGTTTTACTTTATGTTCTTCGTTTGCTGTTACAATTTCCTTACTTCTTTCGAGTGACGTAGGAACCTCATCTTGCCCGGTGATAGTTTCGCCTTCTTGGTTTTTAAATACCGGAGCCTTGGCCTGATCTTTTGAAGATTCCAGTGCCTTCAATCTTTCTTCGAGTGCCTTGAAACTTGCTTTTGATTCTTTCAGTTCATTTGCCTGTCTTTCGGCCAATAATTTAAAATCAATCTTTTCGTCAGAAATAGGTTTCAATTGCAATACCTCATTTAGCTGGTCTACCCATTTTTGCTTGTCAACTTCAACCCATTGGCCGTTCTTTTTCTCCATCACTTTATCAATGATCGGCTGCTCATCTTTTTTATATCCCTTCAATGGAATATATTTGATGAATTTGTTGAAGTTGTCACCATCTTCGAGTTTTACCGTGGTTCTTTCCACCTTCGCGGTCATATCGCTGTCCGTAGCATATACCCTCGCTGTTTTAAGCCAAATTACTCTGTTCATTTGTTTTGATTATTAATTGTTGTTTTGAAATTAAATCTATTATCAAATTATTTATAAGTACCAGCTTTTCAGCCTTTGTTGTTTCCATGTCTTTGTAAAACTGGACTACATTGCCGTAATACGCTTCGAATTGATCAATCCAATAGTTAAACCTGAGTTGGTATTCCTTATTGATCTGACTAACTATTCCCTGGGCTATTGCAAGCGTAAAATCAGCATCTGAAACAAAAGGCATAAGATCATAAAGAAGTTTCTGCCTTGCCATTTGATCGGAGTTATTCTTATACCGGTTCTGACTGATCCTGACAATTATATTTTTACGCTCCAAAGTATTTGGAGCCTTTGCCAGTGCATCTAAAAGCTGAACCTGCGAATCAATAAAAAAATCAGTTCCGTAGTGAATAAATATTTCGTTAATCTGATCAGGTCCATATTTAAGCGCCAACATGTCGCGATCTGATAATTTTCTGATCCTATTTAATCCTTCAGCAAATGACATCAATGTATTTTCAAGTACAGATACAGACTTGGCTATCTGGTCTGCATTCTTTGCTGATTCTTTGCTGCTTGCCACTGAGAAATCACCAACTATTGTTGATATAATTGACATCTCAAGTTCTGCTATTCTATTATTTAAATAGTTGAGCGATTCAATCGGGATGTAATGGAAGTTAAGGTAATTCTTAACTGCATCCATATTTATTGATCCATCATCTGATCTAATCGCGGCAATAGGTATCTCATGAATAGTACCAGGCTGCAAATCGCCTGTTCCTAAACTATTGTTTTGATTTGAGATTGAATTCCTTTGCGATCCCATTAATCCATTAAGTTCAGGCTCTCCTTGCGGCCCAGAATTACCATCAGATGGTTTAGATGACTGAATCTTTGATACTACCGGGATAGCGCCGTTCGGCTCGGTCATTTTCTGAAGGGTTTTGATGAAGTTATACTCTTCAATCTCTTCCCTTATATACGTAAAAATCGACTCCCTTATAATGCAGTCGCCATTGAATTTTTTAGGTGAAATAAAATGAACCGGACAATGGCCTAAGTCGTGCGCTTGCTCTCGAACCAGTTCCATCTTATCGTCGTAAAAAGCGTACGTATTGCAGTCGATGTAAATAATACCCATGTCATGTTCAACCTTATTCTCGTCGCCCGGTTCTTCAATTTCGGTAACGCATCCTTTAAATGCTATCCTCTGAATTTTACCGCCCATCTCTTCTATTGACTTCACGTCTGCAATGTCAATAAAATATCGATATGGCGTATTTGGGATCATCGGGTCAAGATCGGAAACTATCAGGCTATTGTGTTTGTAAAGTAGCCGTTCAAATATTTCAGAGTTAAAGCGCTTCACTTCTAAATCTTCGGCAAAATCAGAATAATCTTTTCCCTTGATATCATACTTAAAGTCCGAATCCTCGGCATTAAAAACCCTCATTAATTGAGGCTCAATGCGATTATGAATGATCTTTGTTGATGGTAGTGGGAATCTTAGGTATTTGAAAAACGTAAGAAAGTTTTCAGTTTTGAAGATTGATTTTACCCAGTTTAAAAAATAGTCGTCTGTCTGGTATTTCCTGTTTGCCCACTGCTGAAGATATTCAGTGTCGAAGCGATCCTCTTGAATTTTGGAGTTGAGTAAATAATTCAGTTGTTTCTCCTGAATCACAGCCTTACTTATTGAGCTCGAATTAATGCACGCTTTAATAAATTCTGTACTCACTCCTTATGGGTTTGTCGTGTTATGCAATCTTTTGCGTCACAAATATAATAATTTTTCACATAAAAAAATAAAAATGAATTTTTAATAACAGTTTTTTTAAATAATTACACAAAAACCCAGATCGCAATCCGGGTCGTTTATTATTCACTTTCGAATGTAGTCTAATTTGTCATAGGCGAATTGTATTTAAGGGTTAATTCAAATTTGTTTTGTCCCCACTGTATAGGCAGAGCTAAATTTCGTTTAATCCAGTTTCTCGTTTAAGTCGATCTAAATGACTATTCGCATCTGACAACATAGACTCCATGTGATCTCTGTGACGTTCAATTATATCAGAAAGCTCCTCTTTGGTTGTTGTCTTATTTACCTCGCTGACATCTAACAGATCACCTCCGTAAAAGTCGCGGTATGCAATCATTATCTTCTTTATTTTATCTATTATCATCTTATTTTAGTTTTATTGCCGTACGAGATAGAAGATTAAGACAACTCTGAATTAAATACTTTCTTTCCTTTTGGAGTAAGCTTAAAAGAATGTAGGCTTTGATCATCTGCATAGCTGTCTCCTCCTAAATTATCAATGTAATTTGATGGATATCCATACTCCTTACATGATAACTCATAATCGGCATCGACATCGAATCCTGCGATCATGTTTTTGTCAAATGCAGTTATGTGTCCATATAAATTCACAAATCCGATCTTTAATTTGACGCATTTATTTGCAACCCTTTTTAGTGAGTTAAATGCCTTTTGCTGATCTTTATTTAAATCATAAACTTCTGTAAATTTCATAATTTCAGTTGTTTTTGTTCCCCGTATAGGAGAGAGGTTAAATTAAATTAAAATGCTCGTCAATTTATTTTACTTCATCATCGCTTAAATACATTGAATAGTCTGATTTTAATTTCTTCCATTCGGATTTTGTTAATCCCATACTTTCAACTAAGGATATTATAGAAAATCCATGAAAACCATGACGCCACCCAATTAACTGTGCGTCGGCCAAGTCTAATTTTGTTGCCATAACTAATCATTTTTAAGTGTAAATCCCAATTCATTTACATTTACCAGGATTCTTGTCGGTCAAAATCACCACTAATATAGCAGTCGCAAAGAAGGCAACAACACAAACGATTAATAAAGCAGGTGATAAAAATTCTCCGGTATTCCAAAATAGATCTGTCATAACTTTAAGTATTAAATTGTCCTCAAATATACTATCAAAAAACGATCATTCGACAAAACATGCTACACAACATGTTTACCAACAGTTTTATTCTTTAGTGTCTTATGAATACAATCAGCGATCCAGCCAGCTAAATAAGCATTAGCCTCTGATCCTATAATTTTTTCGCTAATATGTTCCCATATATATTCGGCTCCATGAATACTTTCATGTGTTATTAATTTTGCAGTGAAATAATGTTTTGCAGTTGAAGCAATCAATACTCCATAATATGTCGGGTCTTGTTTTTTTTGCACGTAATAGGTTACAGCCTCACTGCTAAATATAAATGATGTATCTATCTCATCTCCAGTTTTTACGTCCTTGAAATTATCCTTAATTTCATTTATATTAATTCCAATTGCTACCCATATTTTCATAGGATAAATTAACGGATCAAACATTTGTATTTTACCCATAATTACATAATAAATAAATGAATATTTTTATCTATCCGGTGAAGCATTCGCATTTTTAATTTAATTATCAGTCGTTTATATTTTCGCTATTTTTACATGTGATAATCATAATTGATAATTAATTTGTCGTTACGGCAAAATCAGCGAACCGATCATGCTCCATAATCACGTACCTTAGTGCTGCTAATCCATCTGGTTCATGCCCATCCGGCTCTGGAATTATTTTGCCGTTAATGTCGATCTTCCAAAACCATGTTTCAAAACCTTTTTTCATATTGACTGATCGCTCAGTAATAAATAGATCATATCCCCGGGTCTTATTTATACCAGTTATTACAGATCCTGGATTCTTTTTAACTCCCTTAACTTCGTACCCGTACTTTCTAAGATCGTTAATCTCAACACGCCCGGCGCTGTCTGCTATGATTAACTGACCTTTGAGGTGGTTGACAAACTGCAACTGATCAACTATTGCCATACGTTCGGCCCCTGTAATCTTTTCCGGCATTAAATTATTCATACAAAATACCTCGTCAATATAAATGCAGTTGTCTTTCTTCCAAAGGTCTATCTTAATTGTAGGGTCAGGACTAACACCAAAGTCCATACCTGAAGGTATTCGTTTTGCGGTTGCTGGGATTTCTTTGCAAAAATTGAACTTATAGATTCTGCGTTCTGAGTAATACCCGGTCTGACCAAGTCCATAAACCCTAAACCATTCAATGTTATCCCGTCGTGATTCAATAATATTAACCTCGGAATCAGGGCAACATTCATTATCTAAATATGTTACTACTATTTGCTGGCTTATTGAATTGCCGTTACTGTCTTTTAATTTAGGTATCTCCGTATGTGCCCAAAATTCGAAATCTGGATTGTAATCTATGTAAACCTCCTCATGTGTACGGCCTATATATGTTAATGCAACATCCCACCCAATTTTATTAGCCTCGTTAATATATAGAATGTTACGCCTCTTTGATTTTCCGGCCTGTTTTTTATTGTCGTTTACATATCTAAATTGGACTATCGATTGGCCTATTTTTAAATCGTGATCTGTTTTGTTAAATGATCGCTCCCATTCCAATCCAGCCCCGTCAAATTGGTTTTTAAAGTCCTGTATTGAACCATCCTTTAAGTTATCGTAAGTGTCTGATACTACTGTTATTATCCGCTTCTTTTCAAATGCTTTCTCAATAAGTATCTGAGCTATTGAAACATTTTTACCCGCTCCCATGCCCCCTTGTATTACTTTTATTTTGGCTTTAATTGCCTTTATTTTGTAATATGTGGAGATTCTTTTAATCATTTAGCCCATGTTTTGTTTAGGTTTATATCTGTTATGCATCGCCTTGAAACATTGAATTTTATTGCAATATCTTTGTGAAATGTTCCGTTTTTTAATAAGTCTCTTATTTCTATTAATTGTTTTTCAGTGAGTTTTGATTGATGATTTTTTTCTCCTTTTATTGATTGTAATCCAATCTTAAAAGCATGAATCATGTTTTCTGATTGCGTACACCATTCTAAGTTTTTGTAATGATTATCTGATGTAATGCCGGATATGTGATTTATTTGTAGTTTATTCTCTGGATTTGGAATAAACGCAAGCGAAACTAATCGATGAACTTGATATTTTTTTGTTTCATTATGAGTGCTTAATCTAACTCGAATATATCCACGATTATCAGATTCGCCCTTTAATATCCTTTCGGTAGTTGATTGAAATCTACTCAGTGATTTTACCCTACCAAAATCACTAACTTGATAACAGTCTTTATATCCGGATATATCTTTCCAAATTTCAGTTTCCATTATTTATTTTTCGTTAGGAAATTGTAATGACACGTTTACATATTCAATAGCCTGTTTGAGTTGTATTTTTTCGGCCTCGTTATATCCAAGCATTTTATTAATCATATCAATAGCGGTAGTTTTTGCAAAAAGTTTTATTTTAACAAACTTAATTTCTGCGTTTTCTTCGCTATCCCCGTCTGTTTTGTAGGTCCGGTATTCGGTTTTAGTATCAATGCTTTCAATGGCTGACAATAAGGCCGGATTAGCCTCTTTAATTTCGTTCCAATTGGTTAATTCAATCCAATCATCGTGCAGTCCGGCAATGTTCGAATAAGCAATCTTTGCAAGCTCTTGAAGGTTTCTTAATTTCGATATTCCTGATTCTTCTTCAAGGTTATTTTTGATGAAAGCAATGTATTGTTGAATATGGCTTTTAGTTAAGTTTTGTGAAGCTATCTCCTTGGCTGTATCTTCACTGTATCCGGCCTGTCTTGCTGATCTTGCACCGTTCCAGTCAATGATATATTGATGACAGAAAACGCGCTCTTTTTCAGTTAGTTTAACCTTTAACTCTTCTAACGTATATTGCTTAGTCTCATCTGCCATTTGGTGCAATTCCTTTAGTGATTGTTTTATTATGTTTAATAGGAGCATGTCCGTTGCCGTCCGTTGCCGTCCGTTGCCGTCCGTTGCTTGCTCAATACATATTTAATCGCGTTCATATCCGGTTTTTCGATAAAACCAATAAGAGTACCCTCATCATCTTTGATGGGAATACCCTTAATCAGCAAGCGAAGTGATTCTATCGCCTGTTCGAAGTCTTCTTCATTCAAATTCTTGCTTGATAAATCGCTCATAAAATCGATATAACTCCTCGTCTCGGCTGATCATTATATTTTCGATCCGCGGATTATTTGACAAATTCATTGACCCTACAAATGTATAAAAAAATTTCTCAGTTTGTATCAAGGTTACCTTAGAATGATTTTCTGTGAACTTCATTTTGATGTTTTTGAGAAAATTAATGTCTCCTGATTCGAATACCCACTTATATGAGTAAGTTTTATCGAGTAGTAAATAAACTGAGGCATCGTCTGATAATTCCTGAAATACCTGTAATCCTCGGTCTGTTATGGCCCACGTTGAACAAATAATTTCCTTGATTTTTTCTCTTTTGTTAAGTGAGTATATTATTGAAGGTGAATCAAAAGCGTTACTCATGAGGTGTATTTGCTCATTTTCTTCGAGTAAGTCAATCAGCTCAGATATATACTTCATATCGTTAGTGGCCTTCAAAATATATTTAGGCCTTTTCTTTTGAAGATTATATTCAAATTTCTGTTTTTTTGAAATTAGCTTAGAAAGGTAATTTTTCTTTGTTTCGGCTATTTTGATTTTTGCCTCCGAAAACATATCTAATTGATTAGTCATTTTATTTGATTTAAGAGTTAAAAAAAGCCGGGTTAAAGTCCCCGGCAAAACCCGCAGAACTTTGCGGGAAACTGCGAGTATTAATTATTTTTATCATATTCATCCAAATACAACTGAATCCTATCGGCGTCTGTATCTAAGTCATTACCGCAACAATCGGCAATCCCGTTGCGAAAAGAGTCTAAATCTTCTTCGTCGAGACCTGATTCAATCTCGGATATTCTCTCGTCGTTTGATTCCATCTTTTCAATAAGATCAGACCACCATTCGAAATCATCCTGGCTCATTTCTGTCATTTCGAGCTCTTCATTGTAATCTAAGTTTCCGGCGCTAATTAAATCAGCTGTCCATTCGCATCTTGTTTTAACATCAATGATTGTAAGGCTAACTTCTTTTTCGGTTGTTGTGTTATAAATTTTCATTTTGCAAAGTTTTTGTTTGCCTACCTTGTAGTGGGGTTGTCGGCTTTTCCCCTTTTGTTATACCAAAGATACATCAATAAACGCCTGATTGCAAATATAATCACATGTTGTATAACATGTTTAGTGATTATTTTCAATCTATTACTTTTGAGCCGGAAACAGGAATCGAACCCGTGACATTCTGAGTACAAAACAGACACTCTACCATCTGAGTTATTCCGGCTGTTTGGGTCTCTCCCCAATTGTCACCCTCCACTGATTCGCGCGTTTTATTTACCGAATAACTCGTAAACAGTATTTAAAAAATTGGAGCCGTGGACAGGTCAGCGCTCCCCGTGATTGTGTCAGGATTCGAACCTGAAATCTGTCATACGTTACGGGCCTATTTGACATTCATCCCGTCGCTTCTACGTTTGCGTCTGCCAATTCCGCCACACAATCTTAATTCTTTTTATCAAACTTACTCTTATTTTTTCAAATATCAAAATTAAAACATAAATTTTGAATCGTTCCCTTTTTGCTTACCATCGCAAACTAATTCTAATTCATACATTATTGAGTTAATTACACTCACTTGATCAGATAAGAATTGTTCCTCTTTTGTAAATTTGTGCTCTCGTACGAATTTAAGCTTTTGATTTAATTCATTTCGTTCCGTCTTTAATCTTTCAATAAAATCCTTAATTTCCTTCATTTTTCAATCTTTATTAAATTGGTTTTCATTCCTATTACTTTTCCTGATCCGATCAATAAACAACCCTACTTTCCGACAATCAATTACATCCTTATCCGGTCGTTCTCTGTGTCCGCATTTCGGGCAAATCATCCAATGATTACACATTGCAAGTTTCTTGCAGTCTGGTATTAATGGCTCTATGCAGTCAGGGCAAATTTGCATGGTTCAAAATTTACAACTATTGTCTTTTATATCACTTAACCTAACATTCAGATTATAAACCTGACTCTTTAATGCCGCAATTTCTTTTTTGCTTTGTTTCGATTGTTTTAATGTCTCAATCGCCAAATCAATAGCCAATCCCAACTGTTTCGGGTCTAACATTTCCGTTTCTAAGCCTCTTCGCCACTTGTTGTAAAGTTCCAGAATGTGAATAGCTGTTTCTGTTGTCATTTCTTTTCAAATTTTTTGCATGTTTGCCAATCCATTTTATTATATCCTTTGTTATCTACACAACAAATTCCGGCATGAACTCCCCACTTATCAAAGTGTTTGCAGTTTTGGCAGAACTTTTTGTCTTTCGATGGGGAAATTTCTATGAATGATTTTGTCGGTGTCATTATTCATGTTTTAATGTTCCATTTTCCCAACTTCCCTGTAATTCGCAAATGTCTTTAATACTTATATCATCACCTTTATCTTCAATTAATTCGACTAAATCAATGATTTTATCAACTATTGATTTGTGAATCTGAATATTGCACATTCTCAATGCAATATCTAAATTTGTAACGGTTACTTTGTCGATTAGTCTTTCTGTTGTCATTTATTCAATATTTCAAGTTCTGAAATGAATTTGCGGTAACAATTTGCTCTTTCGCGTATTATTATTACTACCTTACCTTTATCTGATAATTGCGCATTTAGGAACTCGTTACAATTATTCAGCTTCTTTTTGTAATCTTCGATTAACTTTTTCATTTTCTTGATTTTAATATTGTCGCCAATGCTTGATCCTTTGTATCGCCGATACTAATCAAATAGTTAAATGTGGCTCTTTCTTCTGTTGTTAGTTCCATTTCGTTTTTATTTTGCAAATATTAAAAATGCCCAATAGGCTAAAATAGTGTATGTAAACGTATATTTAAACGCTTCGAAATACCAGGAAATTTCTGTTAATACTTTTATGGTTCGTTTCATTATTCTGTAAGTTTTATGGCTGTATTTTGTAAATTGATAAGATGTTTATTTACAACATCATAATATTCAGGCGGAATTTGTTTGCTTACATCAATTAATATCTTAATTAAATCATGTAGAAGTGACAAATGAGCCTCTTTTTGTGCGTGTTCAATAGCCTTTACTGCTGTATAGTAACTAACCATTGCAATTTCTTCAACGTAGTAAGTTTCATCTAAATCGTCAAGTATTTTTTCTGCTGTTTTCATCGTTTCTAATTTTATACTAAATTACTAAATATAAATGATTTAATCAATTAATTCAAGTTGATTTTATCCCCGATTAAATACAAATCGCATTCTTTCCAATACTCTCCGCTTTCGCCAATCTCACAAAATAGCCGATTGAAACTGTCGTATTGCATCATTATCATGTTTTTGTGATGCTTTTCAACTTTTACCGGATACAAGCCGGATTCACGTTTTAAATGAAGGGTATCGCCTGTTGATGGGTCTTTAATGTAGGCCATGGTTATTCGGCATTAAATGCAACTGTATGATTAAAATCATTAAAGTCAGAACACATTTTATTTGATTCGCACAAACATGACTGAGGATTATTTAACCTTCCACGTTTTTTGCAAAATTGAACTAAGCTCGGATATGTAGAATCAATTACGGGTCTATTCCAACATATTTTAGTACCAAACCTTGTCGAAATTGGTTCTTTATTTGCGCTGTAATTATCGGAGTAATCCAAATGTTCACATCCTAAAAATTGAATTTCTTGTATCATATTATCGTTTTTAATGTAGGTCAAATGCTTCCTGTTTTAAGAGTTCATCTGCCAATTCAATTGCATATTTAACTACTGCCTTTTTGTAGTGATCATACGTATATTCGCTTTCTGTAATTCCAATATATTCCGATATGAATTTAACTGAACAGTCATTAAAAAAAGTATTCGCAACCTGCATCATATCTTTTGCGATTAAAAGACGCTTAGATAGACCTTGTTGAACTTTTATAAATGGCTGTCCGCTTCTATATTCCGTAAATGTATACGGAAGAGCTGGTTCTTGTCCTAATTTTTTTGTATTCATCATCGCGTCGTTTTTAGTGATTCAGCTTCCTTGCTGTTTCATGATGTAAATATACAACGTAAATCAACCGATCTAACCAAAGCTGTTGCACAACATGTTTAGCGCTCAACCTCATCATCTTCATATTTTGTTGCGTCAATTTCACACGGATCGTAATAAGTGTCATTCAAATCAAATCTGCCGTTCTGAATCATTCGACAAAGTTTCCATGCACAAAATACGCAAAGTAGGACAAATGCAATAAAATACAAATAGTTTTCGGTTTCCATGTTGTTAGTTTTTAATGGTTATTTTATCAATACGGGATTGTGGCGCCACGTTAACTTTTTACCAATTATTTTTTCAATGGTTCCGTTTGGCAAAGTAACACCATTATCAATAGCTGTCCACCATCCGGCTAATTTATTTCGTATTGGGTTCCATTGGGTTATTTTCTCAACTCCGTGTTTATTTACAGTCAGATACGGCATAACTTTAAATTTTAATTGGTTCGTCTTTCCATGTTAATTTTTTACCTGTCAGCTTTTCAATCGATCCAGAAATTAAATTTATTGCTTCGCCTTGTCCTTTTGTTGACCATATTTTAACAATGCCATTAAAATGCCTTTCGGGTTTTTTTGAATATTTGTATTCCTCCCCATCAATATCAACTGCTAACCATGCCATAACTTACTTTTTAATTGTTTCTAACTTGCCACAACGAAGGCAAACACCATCCCGATATAAATGACCCCAGACAAGCCAGCATTTAAACTTAAAGAATCGGGTATGCTGTTGTAATACCTCTGCACATTGCGTGTCTAATTTCGCCTAAATGTCGGCTTTTACTTTCTTTTCGATAGCCTGAGTTAATTCGTAGATTTGTTCTTTGTATTTCATCTCGTTTTTAATTTATTTTAAAGGTTAAATTCTTCTTTGATCCTATTGCAAATATTCTGTTCTACTGAATTTAAAAACCCATCTTGATTTTCCTGGTTTTCAAATGCGCATAAAATATATTTTGCCTCTTCGATGTTAATTTCCATTTGTTTAATTTGCTTTAAAGTTACTTAATTTCAGTTAATTATCCTAATTTTTCGTAGGCTTCTTTTAGTTTTTCATTTGCCATAAAGGCATATTTGTAAGAATACTTTTTCACCATATCGGCAAGGTAATAATTTTCTTTTTCAAGTTTCTTTATGAAACTATCCCATGCGTTAAATGTGCGGTCAAGTAATATTTTTGCCTCTTTTCCTGATCTTGAAATATCAAATTCAGGTTTCCATTTATTCTCACACGTTTGATAAAGTGAATTTATCATCTGATTAAAATCATTCGGGCAACTTATTTGAGTTGCTTTTGTAATCTGATAAAGTTGGTCATCTAAAAACATAGCTTTTTATTTCAAATAATCGTTTAATATTTCACGGATTAATTTTGCCTCTTCATTTCTAATAGTGACATATAAATTAGAGTGATTAATCTTAAGTGATAAATCAATTATGATATGTTCAATCTCTTTAATGTCGTACTTTTCCGGATCGCATTTAATCTTTTCCATTTCGTCATCAGTCAAAGAATTATATTTCTCCCAATTTTTCGTACTTAACATGCTATTATTTGTCCAAAAATGCTTTTTAACTTCTGGTATCGCTTCGGCACACCATTTGCCGTTATCATAAATAATGATTGACTTTCTGCCGTCTGTTGCAAGTTTTGACAGCCCAATTAACTGCAATCTGCCGGATTTCATTTTGTCCATGTCGGTAGCTGTCTTGATCGTGCAACCGGAAATAAAACCGCGCTTTCTGGCTTCGCTGATTAGATAGTTTTGCCATTCAAATTTTAAATTATACGTTTCAATCCACCCTGTAAATTGACGATTATTAAAATCCAAAACTGGTTTAGATTTACATTTTGAATTGTAAAAATCCATTTGTTCTTTTGTGGACATTGATTTCTTTGCCTCAATCAGCTCGACTTTAAATTGTTTCCCATCAAGTTCAAAAAATGTTGTTTTGCTCATTTTGTTTGAGTTTAATTTTGATCTGCTAATGTTATTTCTTTTACTTCATGCCCCGGGCATCCGTGTCCAAAATAATCAAATCCTTCGCACGGTTCGCCCATTGGAATTACTTTCCATCCTTTTGCCTGACATTCTGCAAGATATTCTCTTGCTTCTTTGTCTGATGTTTGATCACCGTTTTCATCGTCGAATATTTTGATTTTGCGTCCTTCGTGATTTCGCAAACATCCGTCGATGCTCATGCACATGTGATGCGTCATTCTTTTCGTTTCCATCGGTTAAAATTTTAATCCTTCGTTTAAATCGTTTTTATTTATTTTCCTTAAATCAGCTTCAAGTTTGGCCCAGTAAAATGATGTTACAATCGAGGCGGGTATTAACTGAACACATCCGCAAACCCTTTCTTTATTCAGGAATTTAACGAACTTAATCAGTAGTTGGCGTTCTGTTTGTTTTCGTTCGGTCATTTGCTTAATTTATTTTGAATGCTCCATAAATCCTCAATTCTTTCACGTTCGAATTGACAAATAAAATCGCTATTGTCGGTAAAAAATTGTTTGCCGTCAATTTCGGATAACTTAACACATTTTGCCACCTGACGTAATATGTATTTCATCAAGTCTATTTCTGATTGTGTTAATTTAATAGACGCAGTGAAAATCTTTGTTCTTTTTTTAGGTTCGCTATCTATTGACCAATCACCTGTATTTCGTTCGTTAATTCTGCCGTTATTCATTTCCTTATCGTTTTAAAGTTTAAAAATAACCGTTTGTACTGTCGGTGCAGCTGGTTGTTAAATTACTTTTGCTGATTTTATTTCTGATGTTTCAATGATCATATCTTTACGGCTACTTTCAAATGATTCACCATTTTCTGTAACTTTAATAAAACCGCCCTCTGGTCTGTTTAAATATACTTTACCTCCATATATTTTACCGTTTGATGAACCTATGTAAATTTTACCGTTCTTTAAAGTGATTTCTAAAGTTTTCATCTTATCGTTTTTTAGTGTATCCTTTTGACACTGTAAATATACAACCAAAAATAAGCGATTTCACCAAACATGCTGTTAAACATGTTTTCCATGCTTCGCCATAAATTCAGCATGAATCTGCACTAATTCGGATTTAGTATATGGTGGTGACTGTGTATGAATTGCATTGTGAAGATCGTAATTAAGTGCGATTAAGCCGTTAATGTCAAGTTTGTTTTTGCCTATTCTGCCATTGATATGATGAATGTTCACGCCCGGGGTTCCGTCCGCTCTCACTTCGCAAATAATATCTTCTTTGATTTGATAACCAAAGTAATCCATATAAATTTTGATATACTTTTCCATTTTAAAGAATCATATATGCATCAATAACCGTCTTTGCCTGATCAAATCCAATTGCAAAACCCGCAATATATCCCTTTGCCCTTAACAGATTAATGCAGTTAATTTGTTCCTGAACGTGTTCTGTTACCGCTTCGCCGTTTCGCTTATAAAGTACTTCGCCCTCTTTTTTAATCTCTAAAAACATTCCGCAATATTCTCCACGCGGTTCGTAAATGGCAATATCTGGAAATCCTTTATTGCTTCGTAGTTTTGAAATCTGTACCGCCTGGCCAATGGTTAATTTCATGGCGCCTGCCATATCGGAATTAAAAAGTATTTTAGGATAAGCGATTTTCAAATAGTCGCAAACCATTTTTTGAAGTTCTTTTTCACTTTGCTGTTTTAATGCTGTTTTTGCCCTGTACGTTTTCGGTTTATACATTTGCTTGTATTTTTACTTATTGATTAATTTTGCTTTGTTTCCGTTTCGCTGTTGCTGATTATGTCGTCTGTTCCTATTCCGTTTGCAGTTAATCGCTTTTCGAGTTCCATTATCATTTTAACCGCACCCATCAGAATTCGGTTGTATTCTTTGAATGACATTGAACCTGGATTATCGGCAGCGTCGCAAATCTCATCGAATGTTATTTTCATGTTGCTTTGTTTTATTTAAAAATTGTTTTCATTCCCATTAATATTTTTGTTTCTCCAGTAAACCCTTTTTGAAAATGGAAATTACCAACAGAAAAACCAAAAGGAAAATCAATGAGTTGACCGCTTCCATAAATTACCATGCTTTTAATTCCTCCGTAACGATTAATCATATCCATAATAATTTGACGCTGAAATATTTTATTCGTAGGAACCAAAAAACTAACATTTTGAGATATTTCAAAAGACTTCTTTAAAAATTCTTCAAAAATACTATAAGGCGGATTACCTATAATCCAATCAACTTTTTTATCATAGGTGAAAAAATCTTTTCCCTCTCTCACTTCGCAATAATCAGAACCTGCAGGAAGATATTTAAAAAATGCCCCATCGCCTCGACACGGGTCTAAGCATAGTCCCGTCGGATTAAGCAGGCTTATAATTTGCTTACTTACAAAATCAGGAGTAAAAACTATATCTGAAGGGTCAACTTCGATATCCCATAAATGCGTCTGCAGTTCCATGTTAAAATAATAAAGGGTTTATTTTTGATAATTCTGTTTTCGCATATCCGAACTCTTTTAGTTCTTCACATTTAGTTCTGTGAGTTTCAAATCGGTTATTTCCATTCTGGTAATGATCTTTATTAAATTCACAACTATAAAAATCTAAGTCTAAGTCAAATGCCGCAATTCGGCTACTTGCAGAACCTAAATTTGTATCAATTATCTTGTCTCCTTTTTTTGCAAAATTATCAAATATCCACCTATACAACGCAATTGGTTTTTGTGTAATATGTATCCTTTTTTCTGATGTGTTTCGAACATGCCTAAATATCTTTGCATTATTATCAAATGAAGTCCACGCATATTCGCAATCTGTAAGAGATGGCATCTGAGCTACTTTATCCCAAATTAAAAAACATCTATTTTCTGGAAGATTAAAGTAATTACCACCCCATATAACTTGATTTTTACTGATTCTAAATAACTCATCAAAATACGCTTTATCCGGCTTCCCTCCAAGCATTCCTTCATTATTTTTATATTTTGCCGACCATGTACCGCCAATAGTTAAAAGGTCATTGAGTCCGTAATCGGGGTCTACGCATCCAAGGTCGGAGAACTTATCCGGAAACTTTGCCATATACTCCATATTATCGCCAAACCAACTTTCTGAAATTGCCATAATTTTAAATTTACCAATAGGTTTTTAATTTGTTTATGAAATTGATTTCGTTAACGTAATGTTATTATCCATCCACTCCTGAGTTAGCTTGGTCCTTTCGGCTTTTGCCAGCGTATTCATCGCAATATTATTATTGCTGACATATTTTGAAAACATCATATTTTCAAGTTCTGACATTTCAACTTCGTAAACTTTTAATTTTTTCATTGTCTTTAATCTTAAATTAAAATAAAATCACCATTTTCAAATCTTACAACATTGCCGGATATGGTAAAATCAAATACCCGTTCGCTGTTTCTGTAAAACTTAATTTCGTTTGTTTTTGAATCCCTTGTAAATGTTGTCATCGTTTTTAGTATTTAATTATGGACCAAATATAAATCAATAATAGTGTTAAATAGACCAAACATGTTTAATAACATGTTTGGGGGTTAATTGTGGAAATTTAAATAGGCAAATTCACCAAAATATTTTTTTGCAGCCTGATCATATGCTTTTGCAGCATATTTATCATTATTAAATAGGCCGAGATAAATTAGTTTTCCGTCTATTTGTATGTGTACTATCCATTTTTTGGTGCTCTTATGCCAACATACCCCCTTATATACAGAAGAGTGATTCTTATTTGGTCCTCTATTCATTTGATTTTCGGATCTAGTACAAAGCCTTAGATTTTCTTTCTGATCATTCAGTCCGTCACCATCTCTATGATCAATGTCTAATTTTAATGGATTGTCACCCATAATAAATTTGTGCATATACTGAAGATTCCGTTTACCATTAACAGGAACGCTTCTTGCTGCGTAAAAAGTATTTTTACCCTTAAGTGCAAACCACTTGAACGCATTCGCTCTATCAAAATCTTCATCATCAATCAAAGCTACCTGTCCTCTCGTTAATTGAATCTCCTTCATGATTTAAAATTAAAAACCGCCACAAATTGAGACGGGGGAGTTCTCGCAATGTGACGGCTGTTAAAATATCTTTACGCTCTCCCCCGAAAGCAGTACAAATATACAAAAAATTATTAAATAATACTGCGTATATTTATAAAATATGCAATATCCCCTGTTGCGATGCTCGCCGTTTTAGTATTCCCATAATTCGCTCCTGATCTTTAATCTTTTGCACGATTTCGACTTGCATTTGATTTAATTCAATTAGCCTGAATCTTGTATTATCGTAAGCTCTTTGAATCTCTGTTTCCCTGTTTTCGATTTTGGTTTTAAGATTGTCGGTCATTTTTCGTAATATATTATTAATCCACAATTTAATGCTATTGAATGTTCTATTCTTGCGCCTTTGGATTCCTTCCAATCCCGTAACATGAAGATATGAGAACATTCAAAAAGCTCTTTAATGTCCATAATCATATAATCCTGCCACGTATGGCATTCTGGTAATTCACAAGGATTCAGTATTTCATCTAATTCAAATCCAAGAATAATACACCGTGTTTTTGCGTTACTGAATTTCTCTTTGAAATTATCATCTCCGGTAATCTTTCCGCTTATGTAGATTTTATTCATTTACAACAGCTTTAAAATCATTACAATACCGATAATAACCGCCATCATCATAATGCAAACCAGACGACCCCCATTTATTTAAAATAGGCATCCGGAACATTACACGTTTACCTAATTTACATTTAGCATTTTCTTTGATCATTCCGTTTCCATCTAAGTGCGGCCATGTGAAATTTAAACATTCATTACATTCTACTCGATTTGCTTTCATTTGACTTTTGTTTAAATATTAAAAATCTTAATTGTTCGATTAAAATTGACAGTTTCCTGTTTTTGTCTTTTACTTCTTGCGGTTCTTTCATGGGTAAAGTGTTTCACGTTCAATGTATCCGTATTCCATTAATTGTTTTACGGCTTTCCAATAATTTGAATGATCTTCGGTAAAACTTGCGGGAATCTCTCCGTTTTCCCACATTGAATAAAGTCTACTTTTTGCTTCTTGCTCTGTCATAATTTAAAATGGATTATCTAATGGATCATTGTTTTCTTTTTCGTAAAAATCAATATTCGGCTGCATTTTATGTTCTGGTTCACTTGCCAATGGCTTAATTAGTAAATGGTTTTCATTGTGCCATACCTGATTTTCAACTAATTCAGTAGCCTCAACATAACGGCCATTATTCAAATTGTAACGCATTTCAACTGTTCCGCCTCTCGATTCTCCTAAGTGCTTAAACTTCACTTTCAGAACATTAAACAGTACAATATCATCAATCCTATGAACCGAAAAACCGTAAAATGCTTTATTGTAAAAGTGTGCAGACCCTGAAATATCATAAAGGTTTGGAACTTCAAGTTGCCCGGCCGCATCCTTTTTCATTTTCGTAGGGTGCGCAACCAAATGGATTAAAATATCGTTTTTCTTTGCAAATATATCCAAAATATCCAATACTCTGGAAATGTATTTTGTTTCAGATTCGCCGTTTTCCATTTTATGGTCCAATTTATTCCACGGATCAATAACAAGTATCTTAATTCCTTTTCGCTTAATCAGCGCTTTGGCGTGCGTTAAAATACTTTCGATGCTTAAATCTTCATTGTCAGGATTGATAAAGTAGTAATTATGCTTTACATAGTCTAATGTAGTATCTAATTCGTTTTTATTCAATGCACTTTCCGCATACCTTTTCCCACTTATCCGGCTAACTATTTTTGAAACATGAATTTTAGTAGGCCAGTTTTCCGGTGAAAAATACCCAACTTTCCAACCGTGTAAAATATTCAATTGTTCGCAAACATCATCAACCATTTCAGATTTACCGCTCGATGGTATTCCGGTCCATATCGCTAAAGAACCACTTACCCATGTTACAAGCTCATTCACCTTTGAGTATCCTAATTCAAACCCTTTAGGCATCCCGTTTTTCCAAAGATCGTACAAACCTTCTAAATCGCTTTCAAGATCATAAATACCGGATAAGGGAATATCCTTAGCTAAAGTTACTTTTTCTTTTAGTGCAAATTTTCCATGTTCAATTAAAAATTCGTTTGCGTCCTTACATTCTGCCAGATCAATTAATTTGCAATTTTCAGAACCAAACCGGCGAATAAGTTCGTCTCTTAATGCTTTGCCTGGTGTATCATTGTCACTTGAAATATAATGCGTTTTTATCCCTTCAAGTTCATTAATCGCGTTATCTATGTAGATCAATCCACTGTTCGATATTGCGGCCCCGTTTGGAACACTGACTGAATTTTTATACCCAACTTCGTAGTAACTTAATTGGTCAAATTCACCCTCGCACCAAATACATTCAGTCTGATCTTTTACGCCGTCAAGATTATACGGTATTAATTCAGCATTGGAAACGAGCTTAAATGTTTTTACTGAATCCCTAAATTTTGTATTGATTAATTCTCCGTTTTTGAAATAATTAAAACAAATGCAGTTTCTTATTCCCGAAGCTGTTCGATCTTCGCCGTCTTTATTTTTAAATACTTTGTCCGGCATCCATTCCATTTTTTCGGTAATCTGCATTTCATTAATCGTTTTCTTTGAAATTTTACGACCTTCAAAATACTTTACCATTGCGTCGGACAACTCTGTATTATTTACAAATTTAGCCGGTTTGATATATTCAACTTTCTGGTATTCTCGTTCCGTTTCTTTGAAAATCACAAAAGCATCGTCACAATTAAAACACTTTCCAACTCCTTTTTGAACGTCAAAACTAAAAGACTTTGCCCCTTTGTTTTTTCTCCCTTCGTTACATGATGGACACGGACCCGAATAATGACCTTTTGACGGATCAATAGCAACGTCAATCTTTTCTTTTTTGGTAGTGTTAAATAGTAGCATATTTTTTTAGTTTCCGAAAACCCAGTCTTTTTTTGATTGGTTCCAATGGTGTAAATTATTAGGACACGGCCTTGTTCCTTTTGGTATTTCAATGCAATGATTGTACATTCGTTTTCCGTTTACATACGTTTCGTTATATCCTAATTTTTCTGGTTCCGCGTTATTTTTTTGTAAAACTATGGTATCATTCCAACATTCGTTATTTAAAAATGTAGATGGGTTTTTTCTGAATTGAATATCTGGAGTTGCTTTTTTGTATTCCGGTAAATACTCTTTAATTTTTTTACGGTCTGAATCAGATATTTTATTCCATTTTGATTGACATTTTTTTGAATCTGTTTTTTTGCCGTAATCATCCCAAAATTCAGCAAAAGGGTAAAACTCAATTATATCTTCTTTCTGTTTACTTTCCTTTACTTTACTTTGTGTACTAATGTCATCATTTATCCAATTAATGTTTACATTAATGTCTTTAGTGTCTGCAATAATGAGGTTTTTGCACAAATCTAATGATTTTCGCCTATCGCATGCTGCTAAAAAACGCTTCTGAATACCGCATGAAGTCAATATTTGATACTTATTAAACATCATTTCATCAAAAATATTGTACTTTATTGCATCATTAATGATTACATTAATCGAATTAATGTCTACATTAATTGACTTTTTAAATATTAATAACATTTCTTCATTCCACTTAATATAGTACCCATCTTTGTATATTTTCTGATACAATTTAATGATTACCCCAAAACCTGTAATTCCATGTTTCGCCTCGATAAGTTCAAATTTATCATCTGTTGTGACGTCCATTGGAAAGTAATCTAATCCTTGTTTATTTGGTCTTGCCATAATTACACATTGTTAAATTTTTATAGCCGAAAAAGTTATGCTTTTACAAGCGTTGCACCCTTAATTGTAAGGGTTTTTAATTCACCGGCTTTGATTTTTTGGTTTACCCATGATCTGGTTTTACCCATGAGTTTTGCATATTCGGCCTGCGTGTAAATGTCCTGTCTTATTTCTTTCAACATTGTTAAATTTTTAAGGTAATTAAAACCGGTTTATTTCATCCGGTTTATTCTGCAATTATAATCAATTAATTTGACAATTCAAAGCGATTTTAAAAATAAATTCAGGCCGTACGATGTAGCCGTTAACCGATTTTCACGCCCAACTTAATGTCAGTATCCGGTCACCTGAATTTTTGAATCAGTACAGCTCTAAGCCGCCATCTTCATTTCAATTGTTTTGCCTGTTATTGGCTGTAATGCTCTCCATTATTCTATTCCTTCGCTGTCAATACCGGTCAACCCCTTTTAAGGTTTACAGTCACCATTATTGCAAGCTGATGACTGCCTAACTTTCACAATTAATGAACGTTTAGAAACTGTGGAGCTGCCGGGAGTCGAACCCGGGTCCAAACGAAATTTACTAATAACTTCAACGAACACTATTAGGTGTAAATATAGTAATTATCTAAACACATTCGGACATTTCCGATCAAAAAATTCATTTCGTGGCTCCCCGCGTGACTTAATAAACGCCGCTCTTTTAGCGTACATAGTTTTTGAATGTGATCTTTTAACCGTCACACACGAGGCTAAAATCGAGAGTAAAAACAGGAATAAAAGTAATTTTTTCATTTTGTTTATTTTTCGTAAATTTTATGAGTAATCAAAAATAATAAAAGAGTTGATACGTAAAGGCATGTTTCGATTCGGAATTCTTTATAATAAAAATAAGAAAATACAAATGCCAAAAACGAAATTCCGAAAAATATACGTTGCTTTTTATTCATGTTAAATAAATTTAAGAATATAAGTTTCAAAATCTTCTAAAGAAATGTATTTTAAGAACGTATTAACGATCTTTCCAGTGCAGAGGTGGTAAATCCTATTAAACTCCACATCGTCCATAGATCGAAAGCTAATTGACTTTGGTTGCATATACATTGTGCCATCCATTGAAATATGAACGTCAACTTCGCCAATCAAAATTAGAATTTCTTTACGTAAATAATCAATGTTTCTTAACTTGTCAAATTCCGGTTCCTCTGGCAATAAATAAATAGTACGATTAAGTAATGCAAAAAACCGCCTGTGGTTGGTTACGTTTCGTTCCTTCCATGTTTCAATCTCACAATAGTCACCGTCTTTCAGTTTTAACCAGTTTTTAAAATCTTCATCTGTTTTGTGTGAAAGTGCGTTTTTATCGAGTATTTTACAATGAAATTTCATCTTAAAATAGTGTTGGTTCGCTTTTGTTTTCGCAAATGCACTTTTCAAAATTGTAATCTTTCGATTCTCCGACTTCGATAATGCATCCTTTTTTAACGTATTTTCTAACGTCTTTCATCCAATCTGAATCCTGATAACATTCAGGAACCCGACACATTGCAAATACTTTTCCGCACTTGCATTTTATTACTTGACATTGGCTCATCTGTAAATTACTGTTTTAGAATTAATTTTAATTGCTTTTAGTTTAGATAAATCCGGCGATATTATACCGGATTCTTTTATTTTTTGGCTGTCGTTTCCGTTGAGTTTTGATAGCTTACAGTTGATGCCTGGTTGTGATTCGTCTTGATGTTTCATGGTCAAAATGGCAGTCCAGACCCGTCGTCGTCATCATTATTACTATCAATCGGTGTGTGTGAGTCGAATGGCGCCGGTGCATTGGTTTGGTTTCCTATTACGTCAACTCTAAACGCGTTCACGTTACTAAACCACTTCTCATTGTATTCGCGTGACTCAATCGAAAATGATACTTCGACTTGCGAACCAACCTTAATACGATTTGCAAAGTCTGATTTATCGTTAAATAAAGTGAAACAAATATTTTTTGAATATTGTCCGTCTTCATCATCAATAACAAAATCACGTTTAACCCATTCGCCACGTGCCGAAGTTCCTTTTAATTCCGGTAAAATTTTAATCACTTTCCCAGTTACTTTAAAGCTCATTTTTTTAATTTTTAGTTGTTAAAATTTAATTTTGAATACTCTTTATAGTGTATTTTTGCGGCTTCATCGTATGCTCTCGCTGCATCTATCTCATTATAAAATATACCGAGGTAAATACTATTACCATCTATTCGTATTTGCGCCATCCATTTTTTTGCGCGCTTATTCCAACATGTCCCTTTATAAACAGATGAACAGTTTTTTCGAGGCTTCTGATTCATCATGTTTTCTTGATGCGTACAAAACCTAAGATTAATTTTCTGGTTGTTCAGTCCGTCATGGTCAATATGGTCTATATCTAATTTTAACGTATTATCGCCCATGATAAATCTATGCATTCGCTGGGCCTTCCATTTTCCATTAATTAGAATGCTTCTTACTGCATAAGATGTGTTTCCACCTTTGTACGCGCACCACTTGAGCGCATTCACTCTCTCGAAATCTTCGTCATCTACGAATGATACTTCACCTTGACTTAATTTAATTTCTTTCATAAAAAAGCACCCACAACCCCAATAAAGGCGATCCAGTTGTGCGGTTTGCACTTTGGCAATATTGAAGCCGTGGGAATTTTTTAATGTTTTCATAACTGAATCGCACTGTAAATATACAAATTATTCTTACAATATCCTAATTGAAAATGAATCTTTTACTTGTTTTTCTGCCGGATAAATGGTTAATATTTCACCGTCCTGAGTTACAATTGTTTGTTCCTCCTTCATCTTTTGAAGTATGATTTTACGGTCTTTAATTTGCTCGGTTAAAATCTTCGCTTTGGCTTCCATTTGTTGGAGTTCAATATCATTGCAAATATCGTAATTATAAGACGTTAAGCCTTTCTTTGTGATTTCACACCCGTTAAATTTAACTGTCTTTTCAGTGTACTTTTCAAGTTCGGTAAAAACAGCCGATTTGATTTCTGAATCTTCGCGGATTCCTTTTACAAGTTCTTCCATTTTTTTCAGGTGAAGATCAATTTCAAGCGGGTTGAAGTCCCCGCTTAAAATTTCATCTTTTGCATTTTTCACACAAACAGAAATATCTTCTTTTGTGGTTGGGAAATTCTTAAACAGTTGCAGTGTACTCATAATATTATTCTTTTGGTGTAAGTTTAATTTTGATTATATCCTTTTCGGTAGCAAATAAAGCGTTTTCCTGAAATGCCTTCCATTTCAACCAACACTTTTTAACTTCATCTAATGTTGTTGATTTCTTTATTTCAGAAATAGCTATTTTTAATTGTTCTTTAATTTCTTCGTCTGGATTACGTTTTACTTCTTTTGGTGCAGCCGGTGTATTCTTTAATCCCTTGAAAACGTCAATACCAATGCCAAGATAGGAACCAATCTTTGTAATTCCGTCTGTCGTTGCGCCTTTATAGGCATCTCCCAAGTCAAAGTTTTTTGATCCTTCGCCTCCGTTATCGTTTCCGCCAAAACTTTCATAGTAAACGTCGTATTCCGGAATAGTTAAAATAACTTTTACGACAACCATTCCCTTTTCGCCGTCAGCTATCTTTTCAGCCTTAATTTGCCACGATCCGCAGCCAAACACATCATTAAGCCTTTCAGTAACAAAAATAGCCTTAATAGAGCTTAAATAGGTTTTTGTTGGGTGTGGCTTTACTGCCTCCGCTGGAAGAGGTATTTTTAATGCCTCGTACATTTCGGTTGTAATTTTCATTGTCTTATCGTTTTTAAAGCGTAATCAAAGATACAAAATTAATCGTCAACTCCGTATCTTTTAATTGTTTATTTATTCTGAATCTTCGTCATTATCGCACTTTTCGGCGTCAATGTCTGCCTGTGATGGTTCGTAATCTGGTTCATACATTCCGTCTGGACTGTCGTAATCATAGCGTGAGTATTTCATGATAAAACCTCCTCTAATTCATTAATAAATGTGCGGTAACATGCAAGTTTGATTCTTAATATCTCTTTCCATTCATTGGAATTATCATCAGAATCCATCTCATTCAAAATGACTTTTAACCTGACTTTGTAGGTTTTCAACAGTTCATCTAAAGGTTGTTTTTCCATTGCGTATCGTTTTTAAATTGTACTTCAAAGATAAGCTAAAGAGTAATTGATATTACAAAAGCTGTTTTTAAACATGTTTTATATGATTTTCTTTATTTCATAATCCGATAGTTGAAAATCTTCTTGCAATGTCAATGCAATATAATTATCTCGATTTGCCCTGATTCCTGGATTACTCCAAATAAAACCTTTTGGATGAATCAGAATAAACGGTATTTCGCCACAAAGATTCTTTTTCTTTAATCCTTCCAGAACTTTATTGAACCACGTCGAAATAGTTCGCATGTTTCTTTTTATTGTTCGCTTGCGTGCATCATAAACAAAATAAGCATCCTGAAAACTATTTGATCCTGTCAATAGAAATTTAATAAATTCCTGTTCTTTTTTACTTATTATAATTCCGTTGTGAATTCTATGTTTCATCTCAATATCGTTTTTAAAGTTTCTGACTGCCTCCGATCAAATTCCTGTATGACCGGAGGCATGTAACAAAAGTGCGATCCGTTAATGTTTGGTGGCATCTGAGAAAACCGGATCAAGTGACATATAATTATCGGAGGTTAACTACACCTCAAATAGCTCTCGTGTCAGGATTCGAACCTGAATCTGTGGCTTAGAAACTCACCGCTCTTATTCCGATTAAGCTACACGATCTTATCTCAAAGTAAACCGCGAAAAGGTTAAAACAATGTTCCGCTAAGTCTTTCGTTTATCATTTCAACATATTCAATACTTATTTCGCTGCCAATGTAATTCCTATTATTTTGTTTTGCCATCTTTAATGTCGTTCCGCTTCCAGCAAAGCAATCATAAACCAAATCGCCCTCATCACTCCATGTTAGTATATGGTCATTTGCTAATTGTTCGGGGAATGGCGCAGGATGTTTAAATTTATTATTCTTGACAGTTAATATATCCCACGTATTGTGTCGTAATCCAAACTCTGAAATAACTTTACTATTGTGTCCGCTTTTCCTTTTCATGGTCCCGTTTACATCTCTACAGGTTCCATGATTATTCATTCCTACCCACCTATTGGGTTTGTCTTTTATCCCATTAAAAAATTTTGGCTTCCCCTTACTAAATATAAACATATATTCAAAACTTTGTTCGTATCTATTGTGTGTCAATGGCTTTGCATCAGGTTTCCTCCATATCATTGTATCGTGCAGTTTAAAGCCGATTTCCTTAAAAAATAATGCTTGTTTAAAACTTGTTCCGCTTTCACTCCCTTCAATAGTTGCATCACTAATAACCCACACAACTACTCCACCCTGTTTTGTAATCCTATAAAGTTCTTTGGCAATATCCTCAAATGGAAATGAATAACCATTATAGGTTCTTAATCCATCGTAAGGCGGCGAAGTAACAGTTAAGTCAATAAAGTTATCTGGCATTTTAGCCATAGTTTTAATATTGCTTTCGTTGTATATTTTATTTACCTCCATTTGAACAATTACTATTAAATCCAAATTCACAATTATTGCATCCCCCTACTTGTGCCTTATAGTGATTGCAGGTTGGGTATGCTTTTTCACATCCAATAATTTTTGTAATAATGTGCATATCGGCCTCATATTCGGCTTTAAAATGCTCCATTTTGTTTTCTGTTTCTACATTCCAACTACCAGTAAATCCACTTTTGAATTTAATATAATCTCCGTTTGTTTCGTAACCACTTTTAGTTTTCATCATTGGATCATTTTTTAGAGTAAACTGCTCATATGTTTTCTTTCATTCATCATTCTAATTTGCCAAACGGTTTTATCGTGAACTTGCTTTTTAATGCGTCGTTTTTCTTTGTTGTTTACTCCCCACAAAATGCAGAGAAAACCAATCATGCAAAAAATAATTATTCCGAAAGTTTTCATTTTATTTAGTTTTAATCTGTTAAATATAACCATGAGCAAGTAATACACATTATAATACCGGATACTACGGTAATAGGGCTATTCCCTAAGTTCCTGAATGAATAGGCAAATACAATAAAAGAAACAATTGCCAATACTTTCAATAGTCGTTCAATGGTTTGGTATTTCATCGTTTTAAGCTGTTTTGCATTGTTTCTTTCATCTTATACATCCCACCGTTTAAAGTGATGATTTTCGGGTATTCGTACATGGTGAATTTCAATTTCTTTTCACCTTTTGGAAGTGGTTTGCGTCCTGCTTTTTCGGATGCTGTACCGTCGAGTTTGATTTTTGAATAACTCATTTTTTAGTTATTTTTTCGTGAATATTTCCGATTACTTCATTTCTTTCATGTGCAAAAGAAAGATCAAACCAGTGGTCACTTGTATGTAGCCATTTGTGACTATCTGGTCTTATTTCCTGTTTCATGAATTTCCCATTAAAAAAAGATACTGGCAATAAAACCTTAGAGTAAACATCAGTGTATGTTAACACGTCCCCTTCAAATATTTTCACGCCGTTTTTATCAGTTAGCCCAGTGAATTGCATTAATTCAACTTCATCTTCTGGGTATGTTGTATTTCTACTCCTTTCAGAATATTCCTTTAGTGTAATTCGCATTTCTCCGTCACTATCCCATGCGATTGATTGAACATTAAACATTTCATTAGTTTGCTTTCTCCACGCTCTGTATTTAATAATGCCTTCCATTTTATCAGTTTTAAAGTTTGTAGTACAAATTTAAGTATAAGTTTTATATACACCTAATATATTTACTTTTATTTTACGAAAACTGTTGTAGAACATGTTTTAAACGAAAAAACGCCTGTAATCGGGCGATCACAGGCGCAAATTTCAAACTAACCAAACTTCTAAAAACGATTTTCAAATATAGATATTTATTTCATCAAATCGGTATTTTCGATCTAAATATTTTAAAAGCAATAAATCCAATCGTGCCAACTAACACAACGCCACCAATCCAAATGAGTATTTTCTGCCACCAATTCACGTAATTAACCGGAACCTCAACTTTTACCGGAACCTCTTTTGTAATCGTTGTTTCTTTTGATGGGATGTAAATAGTGTCTCTAACTGTTTTGATTTTATACGTAAATACGCCGTTATTCAGATTTGAGCTACTCTCAACATGTGCGGTTTTAGCCTCTTTAAGCTGTTTTAATATTACATGGTTTGTACTATCACATTCGAATAATGCCGTTAAATTTGCGCTATCGGCAGGATTAATAACCGGTATTAGTTTTTCTTTAATTACCTCTCGGTATTGTATCGGGATTTCTTTAACCGACTTACAGGAAATTATTAAAGCAATTAACATTCCTGCGAATATCGCGTAAATGGCATACTTTAGATATTTATTCATGATGGTTGTGTTATTGATTTTTCTGTTTTTGTTGTCGTTTCGGTCACTTCTGAACTGTCTTTTATTCCGGTTTTAGCTTCAAATATTTTTTGCACTACCTTAGGGGCAACAACTAAGCAAGAGAGTATTAACAATATGGTTTCGTCAAATCTTTTTAGCCCCTGATTCAATGCAATAAAACTCTGTTCGCTTATTATCGCTGCCGGTTTAGCTGATGCCATTTCTACTAGCTTATTAAAGTGATTTTCATAAGATTGGTTTGAAAAGTACATGTACAAGCAAAGCAATACAAAAAAGAACGGCATAGATAATCTTGTCATACTATCGGCAACTGTTCCGTCCGGTTGGCGTTCTTGTAAAAATCCTATGTTAGCTTTCATCATCTTCAATTTTTAATTTTTTAAACACTACAATTTATACTCCCCAAATAACGGCACACAGTTAAATAGTCGCTAAACTTATGGAACTGATCCTGACCTCTCAGTCTATCCAGTTCGATTTCTAAATAAACATACTGAACCCTTAATTGACCCATGTAGTCTGAATATGGCATAATCTCATCATCCTTTTCGTTTTCACTTAAATGATATAAAACCCACCCATATTCATATTCTGTTCGTGAAAGTGTATAAATTCCTCCGGCAGCATCACATAAATTATCAATTACTATATCTGTATTTGTTAATTTAATTAGCTTTAATTTTTCACCAGTAAAGGAACAATCGCCTTTATGGCCTTGAGTCGGACAAACCCTTGTTATAATATTACCCTTTTTAAATTTTTTAATACTTAATATTTTAATCATTTTGTTTGTTCTAAATAGTTAATAAATAGCTCTATTTCAGTTTTTAATAATTTCATTTTGGTTATAAAATCCGATATTGAATCTTCGTCTTTTTTATGAAGTTTAATGGAGTATTTGCAATCAGATATTTTAATAAAAGTATCTCTATATATCTTATCTGAGTATTGTACGTCTCCATCAAATGCAACCACACTACTGGTAGATGATGATTTTACGTCATTTAACCATACTCTTTTATTATAATCATTCATCATCTTCAATTCTTAAACGTTCAATCAACTCCCTTATTTCGTCACTCATTCGCTAAAATTAAAATCCGCCAACCTATTAAGCCAGCCTTTTATAAACTTACTTTGCGAAGGATTATTTTTTACGATGTCCCAAAAGAATTTTTCACGTGCTTTTTTAATATCCTGAAATAATCCCTTTTGATTTGCGGTATTTACGGCTTTCAGTGTCATTGGACCAACTATTCCATCTTCGACTAATCCCATGATTCTTTGA